>WNFI01055821.1_pt1 | contig 41111 bp, 35 predicted proteins | sample 5400471 | NCBI WGS metagenome assembly WNFI01 (sample SAMN13153348, study PRJNA577476) | soil metagenome | isolation source: 100 cm saprolite on Douglas fir-dominated hillslope | place: USA:California | collected 2013-09-17 | reverse complement strand
ACCCACAATCGGCACCTTATGCTGCGAGGCGTAGTCTTCCATCTCCGCCAACACTTCGTCGCGCTTGGGCAGCATCGAGTAGAGATAATCATCCACAGGGCCTGCGGTGGTGTAGTTATAGTGTCGCCAACTTGCTTTGTCGTCTTTCTTTTTCGTCTGAGCCACGTGCCTTCCTTTCGTAGTTTCGCTTTCAAAGTCCTTATCTGCCGATGGTGACACCCGGCTTCATCTCGACGACCTCAACGTCTGGAACCAGCTTCTGCAACGCGCTGGGAGTTCCGGTCAGTTGAGGAAATGTGCCGAAGTGCATAGGCACGACCGTCTTCACTTTTAGCAGATTGCAGGCGTAGGCGGCTTCGCGCGGCGACATCGTAAAGTGATCGCCGATGGGAAGTATTGCGATCTCTGGAGTGTACAGGTCGCGAATGATCGCCATATCGCCGAATACGTTCGTGTCGCCGGCATGATAAATCTTCAGACCGTTGGAGAATTCGATGACGTAGCCGCACGCTTCGCCGCCGTATACGATCTGGTCGCCGTCGGAGATGCCGCAGGAGTGATCGGCATGCACCATGGTGATCTTCAAATCACCGACGGTCTGAGTCCCGCCTTTGTTCATGGGCGATGTCCGCTTTGCACCCTTCTTCTCCAGCCAGGCGCAGAGCTCGAAAATTCCCACGACGGTGGGATTATGCTCTTTGATGATCGCGACCGCATCGCCAATATGGTCGAAGTGCCCATGAGTGCAGAGCAGAATATCGACCTTTTTCACCTTTTTTTCTGGTTCCGGGCACATGGGATTGCCCATGATCCAGGGATCGATAATGACAGTTTTTCCCTCCGGAGTTTCGACGCGGAAGGTTCCGTGGCCCAACCAGGTTAGCTTGATGCCTTTCAGATTCATTCGAACTTTCTCGTTCTCGGTCGCGGCCTGCGCAATCCGATGTTTTGCAATTCTCCCACCTAGTTTAATATGAATCGCCATGGCCGACTTGAAGGTACTGATCTCCCGCGAAGACATCGCCAAGCGGGTCCACGAATTAGGGGAACAGATCACTAAAGATTTCGCCGGGCAGTCGATCGTTCTTGTCGGCGTGCTGAAAGGCGCGACAATCTTTCTTTCCGACCTGGCGCGGCAGGTAGACCTGGACGCCACGTTTGACTTTATCGGTGTATCGAGCTATGGAGTCCGGCCCAGCCCCACTCAAGAACTGAAGAGCGGTTGGGACTCGACCGGAGAGGTCCAGCTGACAAAAGACGTGGATCACTCTATGAAAGACCGGAACGTCATCGTCGTCGAAGACATCCTCGATACCGGCCTGACCCTTACCTACCTGAAGAAGTTATTGATGGCGCGCCAGCCTCGCACGCTTAAGATCGCCGCACTGCTCGATAAGCCATCGCGGCGCAAGCTCCCTTTGGAGGGAGACTACGTAGGGTTCAAAATACCCGATGAATTTGTAGTTGGATACGGGCTCGACTATGCCGAGAAATACCGCAATCTCGCCGATATCTGCGTCGTGCCGCGAGAATAGCCTCTGGCTGAAGACACACCAACGCTACCGATATCCGCCCGCCCCAATGTGGGGAGCGAAGCAACTAAAAACGCGGCTGTTATCATAGACAGCAACGCATGGACTCCGTAATTTCTAAACTCGACCCGCTCCCCATGGAGTCGCTGTTGCTCGACGTGGCTGATGTGCTCGCCACGTCGCTCGACCTGGATACGACTCTGCGGCGAGTAGCGGAAGTAGTAAGAAAAGTCATCAACTACGAAATTTTCGCGATTCTTCTCCTGAACGAAAAAACGCAAGAGTTGCGCTTTCGTTTCCAGATCGGGTATCCGGCGGAGATCGCGGAACGTAGCCGCATCAAGGTTGGCGAAGGGGTAACGGGACTTGCGGCCCAGACGCGGCAGGCGGTTTTGATCGACGACGTTACCCGGGATTCACGCTACATCGAAGCGGTTGCCAATGTCCGCTCCGAACTTGCCGTCCCGCTCATTACTAAGAATCGCGTCATTGGCGTCATCGACATCGAAGCACGAGAGCCGGGCTATTTCACCGAGGAGCATCGCCGCCTGCTGACGTTGGTTGCGTCGCGCATGGCCGCAGGTATCGAGAACGCGCAGCTCTATACGCGTACAACACGGCAGGCGCGAATCCTGTTGACGCTCAATGAGATCGCGCGTGAGCTTACTTCCATCCTGAATCTCGACGAACTGATGGGCCGGATCGCGGAGCTGGTGCGGCGGCTCATCGACTACCAGATGTTCAGCATCCTGCTTGTGGATTCTTCCGGAGAAAAACTGCAACACCGCTTTTCGTTGCGCTTCAACGAAAGCATCCATTTAAAGCACGACATTCCGGTGGGGCGCGGCTTGGTGGGAGCAGCCGCCCAGAGCAAAGCAGCGGTACTGGTGCCCGATGTCAGTAAGGACAGCCGATATGTCGAAGCGAATCCGGAGACCCGTTCGGAGCTGGCCGTGCCGCTTATCTACAAGGACAAAGTAATCGGCGTGCTCGATCTGGAGCACACGCGCCGCGGGTTTTTCACCGAGGAGCATCTGCGCACGATAACTACTCTTGCGGCGCAAATGGCGATCGCAATCGAGAATGCACGGCTCTACGAAGAAATTGCGCGGCAGGAGAAGCGACTGGAGCGCGACTTGGCGCTGGCGCGCGAGCTGCAAGTGCGGCTTCTGCCGCAAACTCCGCCTAAACTTGCCCACCTGGACGTCGCGGCCAAATTCGTTCCAGCGCGGGCGATTGGTGGTGATCTGTACGACTTTATTCCGTACTCGATGTCGCGTCTGGGCGTGGTAATCGGTGATGTCAGCGGAAAGGGCGCTCCGGCAGCTATCTATGCTGCACTAGTCAGCGGCATTCTTCGTTCGCATGCTCCCATTGAGCCGACACCAGGGGAAATGCTCTCGGCGGTCAATTTGTCGCTCGCCGAGCGGCGAATTGAAGCGCAGTTTGTTTCGATTATCTATGCCGTGTGGGATGACGAGCAGCGTACGCTTACGGTTTCGAACTCCGGTTTGCCACGACCAATTTACGTTCACGGTGGCAAGAATGAAGTGATCGAAGCGACCGGGCTGCCTCTGGGATTGTTCGACGAGGCCGAATACGACGAGTTCAAATTCCGCATGAAGGCGGGAGAGATGTTCGTGTTCTTCAGCGATGGCATTCTTGATGCGCGCAACCGCAGAGGGGAGCTTTTCGGGCGCGGACGGGTAGAAAAGGTGGTTGCGGAGTGCGCCGGAAAGTCCGCGGATACCGTCGTGGAGTGCATTTTCAATGCCGTGGCCGAACATTCGGCCGGGGCCGAGCCTTTCGACGATCAAACTGTAGTGGCCATTCGAGTAAGAAGCGGCGTGCAAGCGGGGCCGAAAAAGAAATGAGCTCCCGCAGTCTCGGCTCTGAAGCTGAGCGTCCTCCAGGATTCACTTATGGTGTGGCTAAGGGGAGACATTCGCGCCGTCAAGGGCAGGCCGTTCTGCATTGTGAAGAAATTCTAATCTGAGCATCCTGCGACTGCTGGCAAAGAGGGGCTGCGGTTTCGACGTCGTGTCGGGTGGAGAACTCGAACGGGTGCTGATGGCGGATCGCAAGTCCGCGAAGAAGGTGGTGTTCTCCGGCGTAGGCAAGACGCGTGAGGAATTGACGGCCGCGCTCAAGGCAGGGATTTTGCTGTTTAATGTGGAGAGTGAGTCTGAGTTGTGGGCTCTCGCCGAGTGCGCTGCAAAGTTGCGCAAGACGGCGCCGGTGGCCTTCCGCGTGAATCCTGATGTTGCCGCCGAGACTCATCCTCACATCTCGACCGGTTTGCACAAACACAAGTTCGGAGTCCCCATTGGCGATGCGCGCGCGCTATATGCCAAAGCCTCCGGAGTTCGCTATCTGGCCGTGCGGGGAGTGAGTGTTCACATCGGATCGCAGATCACCGATGTTGCGCCCTTTGGCGAGTCGATGGCGCGCGTTGCCGAACTTGTCCTGCTGTTGCGAGCAGATGGACATAACGTCGAATATGTGGACGCTGGGGGAGGACTAGGCATTTCTTACGAAAAACCGAGTCCCCATGAATTTGCGCGCAGCGTCGCAGTTTATGCCAAAGCGCTCGCCGCTCCTCTGCGGAAACTGAAAATCCACTTGCTGCTGGAGCCCGGCCGTTCGATCGTCGGGCCCGCGGGCGCGCTCATAACCTCCGTGATCTATCGTAAGAGGAATGAGCGGAAGCAGTTTCTTGTCGTCGACGCTGCGATGAACGATTTGATCCGACCGGTGCTGTATAGCGCCTATCACGAGATCGTTCCGGTCACGGCGCCTAGTAATCCTACGGAGGAAGGCGAGATCGTAGATATTGTTGGGCCCGTCTGCGAGACAGGAGACTTTTTCGCGCGCGACCGCAAACTGCCTGTGGTTGGCGAGGGAGATTTGCTCGCTATTCTGGATGCTGGCGCCTACGGGATGGCGTTGTCATCCAACTACAACACGAGGCCTCGGGCCGCCGAAATTCTCGTGACGGGAAAGTCTGCCAGAATCATCCGCAAGCGCGAAAAGTTCGCGGACCTGGTTCGCACCGAAGTCTAGCCCCATCCCTGGTCTCACTGTTCTCCCCACTTCAACTTTGATCGCAAAACCTGGAAGAAGTCCGAGCCGGTGCGGAACAGCGTCACTTGATGCTGGGAGCGGCGGCAAACTACGCGGTCGCCGTCACTAAGGTCGAGGCCGGACTGACCGTCAAGACTGAGATACGCAACTTCGTCGCTGCTGCGCAAAAGGATTTCGATCTCGACCGAATCGGGCACGACCAGCGGACGATGCGTGAGTGAATGGGGCGCTACGGGAGTGACGACGAATGCATTGACCGTAGGCATAAGAACAGGGCCACCGGCAGAGAGAGAATACGCGGTGGAACCGGTGGGCGTGGCAACGATCATGCCGTCGGCGCGATAACTGGAGACGAACACTTTGTCGACATAGAGATCGTAATGATTCAGCCGGGCGAGCGCAGTTTTATTAACTACTGCATCGTTGAACACAAAATAACTTCCTCGCACGGTATCCCCACGCATCAGTTGGCACTGCATGAGCGCGCGGTGTTCGACTGCGGCGCGGCCCTCGGCGATTGCCTCAAGCATTGGATAAAGAGAAGACAAAGGGACTTCGGTAAGAAAGCCGAGCGAGCCTAGATTTACTCCCAGCAGCGGTACATCGATCGCCGCCGTGGAGCGCGCGGCGGAGAGCAGAGTGCCATCGCCGCCCAGAACGATGACCAGGTCCAAATCCTTCGACGACAGCTGCGGGCGCGGAACGACTTCCTGCCCCGTCGTGTATTTCGCAGACTCGGGATCGACGATAACTTTGTATCCGTGGTCGGTAAGCCACGTGAGAAGATCGGGAAAAATTTGCGCGACTTCAGGGCGAGCCGGTCTGGAAATGATCACTGCGGTTTTCTGGGAGGGCACCTGCGAGCTGGCCATGGTCAAGCAAAGATTGTACAGAATCCGAAGGAAAAGCCTAACCGCGGCGAATCGCGGGCACGCGGCTGCAAAGAAGAAAGGTTGCCTTGACCCGAACTCAGAAGGCAGATAACGAAATTCAACTTCCGTGACCGGCAAGCGGAGATCCCGGTCACGAAAGCTCTTTTACTAGAAGCGAAAGACCAGTCCCGCAGAAGGCTGGGCTGTGTGAGTAAGGGAGTTCGTTCGCAACCCAATAAAACCGAAGTCGGGCGCGTTGTAAATTAGACCTCTGTATTCAAGCCGAAGGGAAACGCGTTTGAGAATGGGATAGTTGACACCCCCACCGTAAACAAATACTCCTCTCGCTTGCGTTTGAGATCCAGCAAGGGTGGCGAATGGATTTCCGGTTGGAGCAAATACCAGGGCGCCGCCCTCCGCCAGGACGTAAGGACTAAACTTTGATCGGGCGAGAAACGGCAGGTTCGCCACAAAACCTCCCGTCGCCTGATGGATATTGGACTGAACTCTGAACGCGCCAGAAGTAACAGCGTACTTCTGCGTGTTGCGGTCATAGCCGTACACACCTTCCGCTGAAAGCCAGCGATTGATGCGATAGCGATATCCGGTCAGGAATCCACCCGTATCAGTGGTGTGTTGCAATATGCCGTTACCGGTGGAATCTTTGGTGAAAAAACCTGTGCCCTGCAAACTGATCTCTGATCGGCCTTCCTGGGCGGTGGCAGCTATTGTTAGTAAAAGAACGGTGCTTGCTATGAGGAGAGGTACTCGCCGCATCATCGTACTCCTTGGTTTGTTGCTGAACTCCGGCGCGGCCCATACCGCATCATTCGCGCGATACAATCGCGCGTTGAGAATCGGCGGCAATGTCGCTGTCTAGCGCGCTGCCAGCATCTCGTTTCGATTGGGTTTCACCGGGTGTTCGATCTGATGCGGGAGTTCTTAAGCGGCGTTGCGTTCCGCGGCGTGGAGTTTTGTAAAGTAACGGTAAAGATTTGTTCAACGTTGGTAAGGCGCGCAAGTTAGAAGATGCCATGCAGCAGAAATTCGCGGTTGCCTTCGGCGCCGAGAATCGGAGATTCGGTCACGTCAGTCTGTGTAGCGCCAAGATTTAATACGGTGGTCTTCACTCGCTCCACGGCAGCCAATTGTGCGGCTTCATCGCGCACAATACCGCCCTTGCCAACGAATTCCCTGCCCGCTTCGAACTGTGGTTTGACTAGCACGATGAGGTGCCGTCCGCTCCGCTCAGTCTGCTGTTCCGGAAATGCGGAGCTGATTACAGCGGGAAGCACCAGGGTTGCAGAGATGAAAGAAACGTCCATTGCGATCAGGTCGACGTATTCTCCGATCGCGTCACGGGTCAGGTAGCCCCGCCGGTGGAAGCGCCCACATCGAGACAAACTTTTCCTGTGACATCGATCTGCCAGTAGTCGAGAGCGCGCTCCAGCTTGAGTCCTCCGCGGCTGACGAACTTCAGATCGTCGCCAAGCAGACGAATCGAAACTTCGGCGGCGACCTGTGCGCCAGCTTTGTCGATCTTCTGATCATCGACCAGAACTTTTCCAGCCAGGATCAACGCCTGCGCGCGTTCGCGCGAAGCGGCCAGTCCACGTTCGACGAGAAGTTTGTCCAGTCTGAGTTTCACTAGTCCGAGTTTCAAAGGAGGAATTTAAAGTTCTACCACGAACGTGCCAGCCCTCGCTTCGGTGCAAAATGTTGAAGCATCACTCGCTGAATGATTTACGAGAGAAGCGCGGCGCTTTTCCACAGCATTTTCCACGAAGGTGTTGAAAACTTCGGCCTTGAAAATGCCAGCGCCACAAAAAGAAAAAGCCGCCCACAATGAGCGGCTTCGTAATTCGTGATCGCACAGCGGACTATCCGGCGACCTCTTCCAGCAATTTCTGATCGATGTCGAAGTTGGAGTGTACGTTCTGCACATCGTCCTGATCTTCGAGGGCTTCCATCAGCCGGATCATCGTATTGGCGGCGGAGCCTTCCAGCTTGACGTAGTTTTGCGGAATCATCGCCACGCTGGAAGACGCAACTTCAATCCCCGCTTTCTTCACCGCTTCGAGAACCGCTTCGTAAGAAGACGGCGCGGTCAGAATCTCCCAGTTCTCGCCGTCGTCGTTCAAATCCTCGCCGCCGGCTTCGAGGACGATGTTCATCAGGTCGTCCTCTTTTGCCGCCACTTTCGGGATGATGATGTCGCCCTTCTTGTGGAACAAATACGCAACCGCGCCAGCCGCCGCCATGTTGCCGCCGTTCTTGCCGAAGCAGTGGCGAATTTCGCTCACCGTGCGGTTGCGATTATCGGTATTGATGTCGAGCATAACCGCAGCACCGCCGGGGCCGTAGCCTTCGAGCGTGAACTCCTCGTAGGTAGCTCCGGGAAGTTCACCCGTACCGCGCTGGATGGCGCGCTTGATGTTGTCCTGGGGCATGTTCTCGCTCTTGGCCGCGAGAATAGCGCCGCGCAGGCGAGGATTTGAGTCGGGATCACCGCCGCCGTTCTTCGCGGCTATGCTGATTTCCTTAATAAGACGGGTGAAAATCTTGCCGCGCTTGGCGTCGAGCGCGCCCTTCTTGTGCTTGATTGTGGCCCACTTAGAATGCCCAGACATGGCTAGACCTCACATTTATTGATCTTGAATGGCGCAGGATTCGCCCCTAGAGGAGATCACAGAATTGCCTCGGTTAACTCAACAGGCGAACATAAATTGTAGCATGGACGCGGCCGAAAACCTTTAAACATAATGGATAGTAGCAGGCTCGGAGAACCAGAGATCCGATTCCGGTTCATGCCTTAGTTCAGCGTAGACTGCGTGGCTTTGACCAGCGTCGCCCCGCTCTTGGTAGCGTAGTAGATGCTCGAAGCCTCCGGAAGATTGCTGTCATTGTCTGGGATGATCCCGCTGGTGCCTCCGGTAGCGGGCAGCGCCGTGCTGCTGGAATTGATGGTCGGAAAGCCGCTCGTAATGTCGAGGCTCATGACGCAGCCCGCGGTTCCGCCCTGCGTAGTCGCGACGCAGTTGTTTGTGACGCTCACGAAAAGAAAATCTTTCGCCAGCGACGCATTGTAGAACTCTGAGACCGGCGATGCATCCGCCGTTCCGGTCGCCAGAGCCGCCGACGCAGTTGCACTCGTGTTCAGCACTCCGCCAGTAAATCCTACGCTGTAGAGAGTCGGAAGCGTCCCCGTCCCGGTTCCGGCGACAAACATTAGAGGCGTCCCCGATCCGGTGTACCAGGCATTATTAAAGTCCGGGAGGTAGGGTCCGGTATAAGTCGTGGTCGCCGTCCCCACCGGCACCGAGACACTGCTCGCCAGACTTGTCGGAGCCTGCACGACTATGGCATTAGTGCCATTGGAGTTGAAGAACGCGTAGACCATCTGGTTGGTGCTATCGACGATAAGGGAATTCTCCGATGTAGTGCCACTGGCCAGGACCGAACCATAAGTCACCGTCGGTGACGAGCCCGTGTCGGTCACGTAATCGATGCGGCCATTGCTGTCGGTGAAATAGACATTGTTCGAAACTTTATCGTAAACCGGGGTCGAGGGAATCGCAGTAATGGCAGCGCTCCAGATGATCGTTGGCGTGGCGCTGCCGTTGAAAACGTTTCCGATCTTATAGAGGTAGCCGGAGCCACCACTCGCCATGCTGTACGTAGTCACATAAGCTGCGTCGTTAGCGTCGTTGGGCGTGTAAAAAACAAACGGTGCGGTTGTCGAGCTTTGATTCGTGGTGCCGCCATCCGGCGAAAGCCGCACTCTCGTATCTACGGCATTGTTCCCGCCCAAGGCACCTGGTGCAACGGGCGAGGTCGCACTTGTGCCATTGGTCCCCGTGGTGCCTATCGTCAGCACGTGAAGGAAGGAAAAACCAGAATTATTTTCAACGTAAGCAATCTGCTGCCCGCTCTGAGAGATCACTACCGATGCCGGGACCTGTCCAGTTCCCGAAGTGTATGCAAATGTTACCGTCGGCCCGTTCGTCGGACAATAACCGGTTGAGGTTGAGTTGCTGTACAGGTTGTTCATTCCAATGATGTTGGCTTGACTGACCACGGCGCGGTTTGTCGGGATGCCGATTACCGCGTAGTCGTTGGTACAACTGGGCGCTTTTGTCACGTCAAAAACAAATTTCGCCGGGAAAGTCTGTCCACCGCCGGGATCTGGAGTGGCGTTGACGGCCGTTGTGAAGAAGCCAGCCGACGTAACCTGTGTGGTGTAGGTTCCTCCGATGTAGGTGTAAAAGGAATAGTTGTCGAGGCTATTGCCCCAAATGTTGATCTCACTGCCGCCGCCAACGAAGACCAGACCGTCGGGATCAAGCGTAGGATCCTGCGCCGGAAAAACAAGGTCGTCAAAAATGAATGCACCACCCGGGCTTGTAGTCACGCCCGGCCCGCCGGGATAGAGCGGATAGGTGCCAAGGTCGCTTCCACCGGTCACCGTGAGGCTGCCCGTAGTGGCAAGCAACTCGCCACCGCCAAGGTCTTGCGACGTGAGCGCACCGTTCCCTGTCTGGGAGCCGATGCCGAACGTAAATGTAGAGTCGATCAGCGGCTCATAATAAGCAGTGCCCAAAGGCACGCTCCAGTCTCGATGTGCACGCGCCCTGCGACGGTAAGGATGGTATTCCGGCCACCACGCCTGATGATGGCGGATATACCAATTCTGCCTCCAGCGCGGATCCGCCTGGAGCCTGGCCTTCAGGAAGATGTCGCTTGACTCGGGATAAAGAAGATGGCGGTGCGACCAATCCGAAACGACTCCCACGGGAACCTGTGACGAAGCCGTCTGTGCCGCCACCGTTACGGGAACGATCGCCACGCAATAGAAAACTACGGCAGCGATGAACAGCTTGCAAAAAAACTGGATTCTGGCGATCACGCTTTGCTCGCTATCTGGATTGGCCCGATTTGTTCTAGCAATTGCGAGCGATTATAGCCCGGACCGCTGCCGATCTGTAGTGGAAATCTAGGGTCTTTCTAGGAAACTTTCCTGTTGCCGCGGCAGTTTCCTTCGGTCCCAACTTTGCCGCAACTCAGTGCGGAAGTCACGAACACTTTTTCGAAGCGGAACTCGGGCTTGATATAAGGCTTCTTCGGCGCTTGTGCTTCTTCCTTGTTTGTACTCATATCTCTCCGGTTGGGTTATGCCTGCGCGAATCTTACGCAGGAGAAACCTGCAAGTCAATTCGCGTAGTGGGTGAGTTTCCGAGTAGCCGACCAACCGGGAGTTACGCGTTGCTACGTTAGGAGCCAGTTCAATTCTCCCGGCTCACGAGCTCAACTACGTTCAGCGAGAAACATCCGGTGGGCGATGCATCTTTTGTCGAGCGTTTTACGATGCTGTATTGTTGATCGAAACGGGCGCTAGAATACGTAAATCCTATGGTTTCCCGTATTCATCAGGCGGAGCAGCACAGATCGACCGTCCCCGGAATTGAGCTGATGACGCTTGTGTCAAATCAACCCTTCCCACGCCATTCCCATGACCAGTTCGGCATCGGAGTTATAGCTTTTGGCGCTCAGCGCTCATGGAGCGGGGTAGGGCTGGTTAGCGCCTCGGCCGGCGACGTCATTATGGCGAATCCTGGCGAGATGCACGACGGGATACCCTTGGATCGCAACGCGCGTAGGTGGCGGATGATCTATATCGACTCAGTCCTCATGGCCCGTGAAGTAGAAGAGGAGACCGTACGCTCAGTCGAGATCGTGCGTCCTGTCGCGCGCGACCCGCTTTTGGCCTGGCACTTCGCCCGGTTGTTTGCTTGCCTCAGGGACGCACAGTCAGATCGTCTTGCTAGAGATGAGAGCTTGCTTTGCTCCCTGATGCATATCCTGCGGCGGCATGGGATGGTGGGACTCTCATCCAGTGGTCCCTCGCCCTGCGTTGCGAAAGCGATCCAGCGCCTGGACTCTGCGCCGGAGACATCCGTGTCTCTGGCCGAGTTGGCCGCATTGTCGGGTGTCAGCCGGTTCCAACTCTTGCGAGGCTTCGCACGCGAAGTCGGAATAACACCGCATGCCTACCTTGTCCAACGGCGCGTGCGTCTAGCACGGCAGCTTCTGGCCAACGGTCAAACACCCGTCCAAGCAGCTATACAGGCAGGCTTCGCCGACCAGAGCCATATGACCCGCGTCTTCGTGCGCCAACTCGGCATAACGCCGGGCCGCTATCGAGCCGTCGTCGCCTGATCCCGGGCGGTCACGTGCAATTTCGTTCAAGACGCTGTAGGTCGATCGTGCGATTTGTAGAGTGCAGGATTTTCATTGGCTGAAGATGACTCGATCAAGACCGCCCCTGCATTGATCGAGATGCCAAGCCGGGAGGCTGAGTACCCATGATCCGCCGCTGTGACGACCACGACTTTGAGCTGATTTGGACCATCATCAACGATGGCGCGCAGGCATATAAAGGGACGATTCCCGCAGACCGCTGGACAGAACCGTACATGTCCAGGAAGAAATTGCAGGATGAAATCCATGAGGGTGTTGTGTTCTGGGGCTACGAGGAGGCCGGGGTGTTGGTCGGCGTTATGGGCATCCAACAGCTCCAGGACGTAACTCTCGTTCGGCACGCCTATGTTCGCACCAGCAGCCAGAAGCAAGGAATTGGGGGGCACTTGCTATCCCACTTGCGGGAGCTGGCAGGCGGGCCGATGTTGATCGGCACGTGGGCGGCTGCGGTGTGGGCGATCCACTTCTATGAAAGGCACGGCTTTCAAATGGTCGGTCCCCAGGAGAAAGACCAGCTCCTCAAACGGTATTGGACCATCCCTGAACGCCAGATAGACACGTCCGTGGTTCTGGCAGACCCGAAGTGGTGGCAACTCAGCGTTGAAGCGTGACGCTTCGTTGACTCGCCTTACGATCAGACTTCTAGAAGTTATCGGTACTCCGGAGTCACGTGCAATCCGGAAACTGACCCACTACCCATTTGCGCTGTCGCAATCTACCCCTAATTGCCCATAACCCTTCCTGGCATGTCTTCTGAAAACCACTTGACGCTGACCAGCCCAGCCTCCCTACAACGATGGACAATAGAACATATCGAGCCTCGGCGAGTGGGAGACGTACTAATCCGAGGGTTCTACTGCGTGATTTCAAAAACCACGCCAGCACCGCCGGGGCCCGAGGTTATGGTCGTACCAAAGAGGTTCCCCGTTGCCGTCGGAGATCAGGCCGCCGTAGGGTAACGCGCCGTCGGCTCCGGTAAAACTATGCAGGGCTTCGTATATCCACTGGCCACTAGCACCGGGCGTCAAACTGTAGATGACTCCGCAGCCGCACCCGACCCCGGTTCCGCCAGCGCCGTCAGCACCATAGATAGCGCCAGCCTTATCGAAGAGCAAAGCTCCCTGAGGATTTTGGCCGCTCGCGCCGCCGCGAAACTGAAAAATTATGCTCTCTTTCCAGGAGGACTTTAGTACGAACTGCTACGCAAGTCCCTTCACCAATTAGGATCAGCCCTATTGACTGGGGCGATTATCGCACCTACCATGCCTTGCTAAGGCTACCACTGCTGCATTCTATGACTGAACGGAGAGTCGGGCACTATCTGGTTCTGGAAAAGATCGGCGCGGGAGCCATGGGCGAAGTCTTTCGGGCGCGCGACGAAAGGCTGGGACGTGACGTCGCCCTGAAGCTGATCAAGCCCGCATCCAGCAACAATCCCGATCATCTGCGCCGCTTTGAGTTGGAGGCCCGTGCGGCGGCCGCGTTGAATCATCCCAACATCCTGGCCATTTACGATGTCGGCTTCGAAGGCGGCATGCCTTACATCGTCTCGGAGTTGCTGCAAGGGCAGACTCTGCGCCAGCGCCTGTCGGAAGGCCCCATCCCGGTATCCCAGACAGCAGAGTATGCCCTTCAGATTGCGCTTGGACTGACCGCCGCTCATTCCCGGCACATCGTGCATCGCGATCTGAAACCGGAAAACCTTTTTCTGACTGAGGATGGACGCATCAAGATTCTCGACTTCGGCGTCGCGAAGCTTCAGCCTCCGCCGGAAGAGGGGCGAACCGTCGAAGCCATGACCACGGTTACAAAGTCCGGCTTTGTTATTGGCACGGTCGCCTACATGGCACCCGAGCAACTCCGAGGCAAGGCGGTCGATCATCGCAGTGACATCTTCAGCTTTGGCGCCATTCTCTACGAAATGCTGACGGCCCGTCGCGCCTTCCGCGGCGAAACCGAAGTGGACACCATGACAGCAGTTCTGCTCGAGCAGCCGCCCGACGGCAATTTGCAGAACTCCGCCATTCCGCAACCCTTTCAAGAAATCGTGAAGCATTGCCTGGAAAAAGAGCCGGAGAACCGCTTTCAGTCCGCCAAGGATCTGGCTTTTGCATTGCAAACTCTTTCTGGATCTTCGCCGGGCAAAGAGATTTCATTCTCCAAGCCGAAGCCGCGAGCGAGAAGAATTCTGCCCTGGACGATCGCGGCAGTACTCGCGGTCACCAGTCTGATTCTTCTTAGCGTTGCATTGCGACCGGAGCCTGCGCCGCCGACATACCAACGATTGACATCGGAGGCAGGTACCGTTTACCTGGGACGCTTCGCTCCAGACGGCCGCTCCATTGTCTACAGCGCCTCGTGGAACAACCGACCGGTGCAAGCTTACTCAACGATCGGCAATTCGCTGCTCTCACAGCCTCTCAACCTGGGCGTTGCCGGCATTCTGGCGATCTCCAGAACCAACGAACTGGCAGTCGTGTTAAACGGAACTCATACGGGACAACTTGAGACCGTTCACGGAATGCTCGCGAGCGCCCCGCTGGCGGGGGGATCCCCGAAAGAGCTGCTGGAAGATGTGCGATGGGCCGACTGGGGAGCGGACGGGGAGCTGGCAGTCGTACACAACGTGAATAGCCACAGTCGCCTGGAGTATCCGATCGGGCATGTGCTCTACCAGAGTGCAGGCTGGATCAGCCATATCCGCTTCAATTCGGATGTCGACAAGATCGCATTCATGGATCATCCGGCGCAGTGGGACGACCGCGGCACCGTGTCAGTGGTGGACATGGCAGGGCATGTTCAGATTCTTTCCAAAGAGTGGGAGTCTGAGGATGGCTTAGCCTGGCGTCCCGATGGCAAGGAAATCTGGTTTGCCGCAGCTGAAAAAGGCAACAATCGAAGTTTGATGGCGGTCGATATGAAAGGCAAAATCCGCACGCTGCTGGATTTGCCATTAGGCCTCACCTTGCAGGACATTGCCGCAGATGGCCGACTGCTGGCTACGGTAAATTCAAAGCGGCTGGCGATGGCCGCGACTACATTGGGAAGTAAAAAGGACGTCGAACTCTCCTGGCACGATTGGAACGTTGCCAAAGATATTTCGCCCGATGGGCAGTCCGTTCTCTTCGAAGACTCGAGCGAAGCGGCTGGCCCCAAATACGCTGTTGCGCTAAGGAAGCTGGACGGGACGCTGCCCATCCGCTTGGGGGATGGCAGCGCAGGTGGACTCTCTCCGGATGGAAAGTGGGCCATCTCTGTCTCTCTCGGCGCGCCCGTGCAGGTCAATCTATTGCCGATCGGCGCAGGACGGGATCGTTCGCTAAATGTGACCGGGTTGGCAGCAATCTCTAATGGGAATGCAACGCGCTTTCTGGCCGACGGCCAAAGAGTCACCGTCAATGGAAGTGAACCTGCCCACGCAAATCGGTGCTATTTATTGGATCTGGGTGGTGCGAAACCGAGAGCTCTCACTCCTGAAGGATGGAGGTGCGGGCCTTCTTCACCCGACAGTAAATTTGTGGTTGGCATAGCGTCCAATTCCGCAGCCGCACTCTACCCTGTGGAAGGCGGATCCTCGCGAGTCCTTTCTCAGATAGAGGCGGATCTCGAACCAGTGCAATGGTCGAAGGATGGCCTGTCGCTCTATGCCTATCGGCTCGGGGAATTTCCCGGCAAGGTGTACAAAGTAGATATCGGTACCGGCAAAATGGACGTTGTTCAGGAACTGCAGCCGGCAGCTCCCGCAGGCGTCGTTTTGCTTGCTCCGATTGTCGTAAGCCGCGATGGAGCGCGCTTCGCCTACAGTTACAATCAGACGCTGTCGACTTTGTATCTCATCTCAGGACTGCGCTGAAGGCGCTTCCTCTCATTAGGCAAGCGATCCCTTGAAGTCAGCTGCCACGTAGTGAAAAAAAATGGAAGTCGAAGTGTGTCCTTCGGGCAGAACATCGCGATAGTGAGGCAATCGAGTGCCGCGGTAGGCGAGGCCGTCTCCGATTGATTGATAGACGATGGTTGTTCCCGCGGACGTATCGAGCTTAATGGGCCACGGAGTCTCCATCGCCGGCTCCGGCGAGAAATCCAGGCACAGCGTCACGCTGAATTCGCATTGCTCGCGATCGGTATGTTTCTTCAGCTCGGCGCCACTCAAGTATGACGCAAGATAGACGTAGGATGGCTTGACGGGTTCCCCTGCGACGGCACTGAGAGTTGCAGCAATTTGATGGTGGAAAAATCGCGCAACCGGGTCGTTGTAGGCGATGTACCTACGCGGACTTTGACCATCTCCCAAAGCAATCTCGCCCTTGCGAACGAGGCAACGGTAATAACGTCGTAACGCGGCAATGTGAAAGGGATGGATCAAATCGCGGATTGGAGCATATCCCCTTTCACGAAAGGGCGAGACCGCTGTTGTCACGGTTTCGGTATGCGAACGATGCTGGACGTCGTTTGCGTCGGTGGCCTGCAAAATTCCTGCTGCCGACAGGAGGGAACGCACATCCTTTGGAAGTGACTCCGGCGCGGCTTCGCCGGGCTTAAGATTCTCTACGATCGCTCTAAATTTCGCTCCCAACCAAAACGGCAGCCATGCGAAGGTAGCCTCGTCCCGCACCCACGCAATACTTTCCTGCATGGCGAACCGCGAAAATAAATCCGGATAGGGAACAAGGTCATCCGGCAACTTCCCCGCATCGGCCAGCACACACGAACGATTGAGAAATAGGGGCTGCGGACGAGTTTCGCTGGTGGTGAGCAAATCAAGGTACCTGCGTGGTATGAGATGAAACGGCAACTCGTCCAACAGGCAGTAAAAACGGTCGGGAGGTAGTGTCGCGGTCTGTGTCTGCCGCGACACTCCTCCCATCAGAGTTGAGACCCACTCGATCCAGTCCGTATTGTTTAACGACGAAGCCATCCGTTTAGGGTAAAGCGGCTGTCGGCGAAGAGCCGTGAGGGGCATTCCACCGGGGTGATTTCATGCAGCAGTTCGCAGGGAAAGAAAACGATCTGGTTCTGCCGAGGAACAATCGTCTGGTAGCTACCCGCGCTGACATAATCATCTCGCTCCAGCCGGGCGTCGTGGATACGTAAATCTCCGCCCTCGAACGGGCGTGGCTCCCGGTGAAAGAAATAGACAAATGTCATATAGCGCGAGGCTACTTTGTCGCTGCCATTGTCATTGTGGCTGCGGAAGAAATCTCCGTCGTTGCTGGCGGTGATCTGAGCTTCCACTTGTGCTATGGAAAATTCCTTCATGTCTAACTTCTGGAGGACCTGGGGCAGAATGCCTTGAATTCTCTCCAGCAACAACTCTTGATACTTGCCTAGATCCGTTAAGACCCGGGAGCGGCGGTGCTCGTAGTTGACTACGCCGCCGTCCGCGACCGGGGAAACCACTTCGCTGGCACTGAAGTTAAGTTCGTGCTCCAAGGTATAGCGCGTGAGTTCATCCAGTTCTTGCGGCGAGAGAAACTCGTCCAACACCACGCAGTTAGCAGGCAATACCGCAGGCCGCTCCGCGACTGCCGTTCCCGTTTGCGCTACCACAGTTTTGTTCGTGGAAGCACCCGGTTGCGGTTGCCGTAACGGCGGAAGAGTTGGCGTCCCCGGCTGCGGTTGTGGAGACGGTGGAAGAGTCGGAATACCCGGCTGCGGCTGCGGAGACGGTGGGACGTAGGGCGTTCCACCCGGTTGGGGTTGCGGCGATGGCGGGTTCCCGGGCGGCTGCGGCGGCGTCCCAAGAACGCCGCCGTAGAACGACGGCACCCGCACTCCAGCCGAGTCCGTAGCCGAAAGCGGACTGCCTTCCAGTATTCGCTCGACGATACTGCTGCCAAGCACAGTGAAGGCCCTCTGCGCGACAGTCTCGCCGACGGACGCGGCGATGACCGCCCTAACCGCTTGCTGGACTTCGCTGTTCTCGCCTGCCGCGGCCCTGGCGTGCTGCAGCAAACTGGTTAACAAAGAACGCTCTTGCGAGCTCAGAATTCGCTCATCGCGAATCAAGGTTTCTGAAAATGAATCGAGAATCTGCTTCGGCGTCATTAGATACACTCCTCCCTGCGTCTGCCTTCAACTAATTAAGTTTTGGGGCCCGAACTACTGAGGGAAGAAGGATGACAATATACCGACTCGCGACTACTGCCAAGAACAATTTGACAAATTTGTGACAGTCAACGGAAGTTAGCGGGCAGCTAACGCCCCCACCATGGACTGGAAAACCTTGACGCCGTCAATGCCTCCCAATTCAGGCTCTGCGGATCGTTCGGGATGCGGCATCATCCCAACAACATTGCCACCGGGACTGCATATCCCCGCAATGTTCTCCATCGAACCATTCGGGTTAGCGTCGGCGGTGAGTTCTCCCGCAGGGGAGGAGTAGCGGAAAACGACGCGGTTGTTGTGATTCAGCTCGTCAAGCGTCACATCGTCACAAAAGTAGTTACCGTCCATGTGGCCGATGGGGATCGTCAGCACTTCACCCCTGGTGCAAGCATTGGTGAAGGGTGTCTCTACGTTCTCAACACGAACCTGAACCGGTTTGCAGACATACTTGAGACCAACGTTGCGGGTCAACGCTCCCGGAAGAAGACCCGCTTCGCAAAGAATCTGAAAGCCGTTGCAGATGCCAAGTACGAGTCCGCCGCCGGTGGCAAACTTTCGCACCGATTCCATTACCGGGGAAAACTTGGCAATCGCGCCCGTTCTCAAATAGTCGCCATACGAGAAGCCTCCGGGAACGATCACGGCATCGCAGTTTTCCAGGTGATGGGACTCGTGCCACAAAAATGTCACGGGCTGCTTGGCGACCTGCTGGATCGTCCAGAAGGCATCGTGATCGCAGTTTGAGCCGGGAAAGACGACGACGCCAAATTTCATGGTGGTCCTCAATATGGTGGAATTTGAGTTCAGTCTAGCACGGCGATGAGGCGGGAAGACGACCAGTTCTCGAGGCATGAGTGTCGTCGAGTGAACAGAGAATCGCCATTCTCAGTGCGCAGGTTCATCCTGCGCAATGCCCGCTAAAGGTTGAACACCCTGGGTAAGCGGCACTAGAGTCGGGTCTGAGGACTGAGCCGTTGTCTGCGGAATCGCTGAGACTGCGGTCTGTGGAGGATAGCCCTTAGCCTGCACAATGGCCCAGTGCCATTCCTGATCGGACGTAAGTTCAAGATTCAGCGGAGCGCTGAAAACGGTGGTTGCTGCCGGGGCCGCAGCCGCTCGCATGCGGTACAGAACCGTCACATCAGCCTTTTTCTCCGGGCGGACTTCGGATTCCTGTGGCGTAACCCCAGCCACCGCCGGAGTGAGCCGGCCGGTACCGATGTACAGCGCCGCGTCGTGTTCTTCATCTTTTTTCACGATGGTCAAAGCTACGGCCACTTCGCTTACGTGCCAGTCTGTCCCGTTGTAGATTGAGACCTGCAACGCATCGCCTTCGATGGTGGCCGGTCCCGCGAGCTTGATCACGTCACCGGCGGGCAGATCCATCTGCGCGTATTGGTTGGCCAGTAAAGCCTTGGTGTTCGCGCTGAACGACAAACTACAAGTCACGTCGGGGGCGGAAACGTGAAACCCTTTCTCTTCTCCCTCCATCAGAAACTTGAACACCGAATCAGAGGGATGGCGGCTTTCTGCTTGAGCCATTACCTTCGCAAGATTGTCATTGTCGATTACATCCTGTGATCCCGAAGTCTTCTTTCGCATGCTGCGAGCCACATCTCCAAGCGGAGCATCGCTAAGATCTTCCTGATTCTGAGCGGACAACAGCATTGGCAACACGAACAGCATCGCTATGACCAAGTGGAAGCGCATTTCGAAGAGTTGACGCATACACGAAGCAGAAAGCCCCTAGCAGGATTGTAGTGAGAGATGGAGGAAACTCAGAGGTGACTACGACAAACTTTGGTAACTAGACCTTGAGGAAGGACCAATCGGAGGAAGAAAGCAATGGGCGCGCTAGACGAAGTGTAGCGCAACGGAGCGCGCGCCCAAGCCCTACAAGATTGCTTCTACAAAAGTCCCTGAGATCGAAACCGGATAACTGGGTCAGCCGCTGGCACTGCTTCCCGCCGGAAAATCCAGCGGGCCACCGCAAAGCCAATCGCCGCATAGCACAGATGCATTACTTTCATAAGACACCTCCCAATCGGTTCGGCCAGTTGATCTTCAGGGGAGGAACATCAATCTCTATCGGCACAATAGCAATGCTTGAACATCCCCACAAGGCCCGAGAGTGCCATTCGAGTGGCACGGAAGTAATAGGAAGTGATGCAACGATCCATAAAAATGGGAAGGCCGGTTAAAAAGCCTTCCCATGTATTGAACAGATAGGTTGAGGAGTTAGTGGGCTTCCGCGGGCTGATCTTCAGTTTGCCCCGCTGGCGGCACCATCACCGTGGACAAGCTGCCTTCGGTAAGCTTTTGGAAGGCCGCCAGATCGCGGTGCTGCAAATCCTCCCAACGGCTGATCAGTTCTCCGGTCTGCCGCTTCAGCTTGTCGAATTGCCGCTGCTCGGCTTCCGTAGGGGCGGAGTCGGCGCTGCCCGCATCCATGGCAAGATAGGCCCACTTGGCATCGAGTTGCGGCGGATAAGCCAGCGAATCTTCGTTGGCGCTAATGTGCAAGTTGACCAGATCCTCCCGCACCGCCACTAACTTCTTCTCCAGATCGTCAGCCGACGTGGTAATCGCTTTGGCGCCGGCATTCTGCGGCAAACGCCTCTTCAAGCCTGCCAACTGCAAGCGTACGTCCTGTATCTGGTTGACGGTGTCGTAGACGCTGCTCAGCTCGTCGCGCGTCTGCAAGAGAAGGTTGAACTGCTGCTCCAGATCAGCCTGGCTGATTTGCACCCGCGGGTCGAGCTTCAGATCGAAGGACGCGGTCTGGCTCTGTCCGCCAAAAGTGAGTCGTATCTGATAATGACCGGGAACCACCACTGGACCGTGAGCGCCGCCGCCGTATTCCCAGAGATAATAGCCGGGTACGCGGCGGGCATCGTCGTAGCGCAGATCCCACACGAAGCGATTTAAGCCGACTTCGGGCTTCAACTCCTTTTCCGGCTTCTTATCGTCAGGATCGAGCGGTTCTTCCAAAGGACTTATCTCGGCGCTCGAAAACTTGCGAATGGTCTTGCCCGATGCGTCCAGGATCTCGATTTTCGTTTCAACATCCGTCTTCGGCGCGTCTTTAAGGAAGTAGTAAATCACCGCCCCGGCAGGCGGATTGACCCCGGTCCGCTTCGAGGGATGGCGCTCGGCGGATGCTCCGGCCTGAATGCGATAAGCGGTCGCCGGGGTATACAGAAACGCGTCTTTTTTAACGATATCGTCGCTGTACTGGCGCAGCGGTGTGACATCGTCAAGAATCCAGAAAGCGCGTCCGTGCGTGGCTACAACCAGATCGTTATCTTTCACGACCAGGTCGTGCACCGGCGTAGTCGGCAGATTCAATTTCAGCGCACGCCAATTCGCACCGTCGTCGAACGATACATAAATCCCCGTTTCGGTGCCCGCATACAAGAGCCCGCGTTTTTTGGGATCTTCACGCACCACGCGTACGAAGGTTGTGTCCGGTATTCCTTGGGTCAATTTTGTCCAGGTCTTGCCATAGTCGCTGGTCTTATAGATGTAGGGATGCAGATCGTCAAACTGATGGCGATCCGCAGCCACGTAGGCAGTTCCAGGATCGTGCGGCGAGGCATCGATCTGGCTGATGCGGCTCCACTCCGGCAGATCCTTGGGAGTGACGTTGCTCCAACTCTTACCTTCGTCTTGCGTGAGTTGAACCAATCCGTCGTCGGTGCCGACCCACAGCAATCCCTTCGTTTTCGGCGATTCTGCCAGCGCAAAAATCGTGTCGTAATACTCCGTGCCGGAATCGTCGAGCGTGATGTCTCCGCCTGAAACCGCCTGCTTCGATTTGTCGTTTCGGGTCAGGTCGGGGCTGATGGCTTGCCAATGCACGCCGCCATCGGTCGTCTTGAACAGCCGTTCTCCAGCGTGATAAAGGGTGTTCGGATCGTAATGAGAAATCATGACCGGAGCCGTCCACTGGAATCGATGTTCCAGGTTAGCCGCGCCGTGGGCATCCGAAAGTTCTGGCTGCTCGGTAATCGCCTTCACTTGTCCGATGTGCCGGTCATAGCGCGTGATGTTCCCCTGATAATCCGCGGCATAAACGACATTCGGATCAGGAGGATAGGGCGCAAGGTAGCCCGCCTCACCGCCGCCCACGTCGTACCAGTCACTGCGGTCAATCGAGCCGTCGTCGCTACGGCTGGCAATCGCCACTGTGCCACTATCTTGCTGCGGTCCGTAGACTCGGTAGGGCGTCGCGGTATCGGTAATGACGTGGTAGAACTGCGCCGTGGGCTGGTTATCCTGCCTCGTCCAGTTCTTGCCGCCGTCGAGCGTGACGGTGACTCCGCCATCGTTCGAAGCGATCATGCGCCGCGTATTGGCAGGATCAATCCACAGGCCATGATTATCGCCATGCGGGATATGCACCTTGTTAAATAAGTGCCCGCCGTCGGTGGATTTATAGGCGTCCACGTCCATGATGTAGAGAACGTTCTCGTCGCGCGGATCGGCGATCACGTGCATGTAGTACCAGGGCCGCTGCCAGAGACTGTGACTGGGGTTTACCAATTGCCACGATTCGCCGCCGTCGTCGGAACGATAAAGGCCACCGTCGGGATCGCGAGCCTCAATCAGCGCATAGATGCGGTCGGAGTTCGCACCCACTGCGATGCCGATTTTCCCGTACGGCCCTTTCGGCAGGCCGTGTTCTTCCAGCCGTTTCCAGGTGGAGCCGCCATCGTTCGAGCGATACAGCCCGCTGCCCGGGCCACCGCTCGACATGCTCCACGAGGTACGGCGCGCCTGCCACAGCGCGGCAAACAAAATATTCGGATTGTGGGGATCGAACGCCACATCGATTCCGCCCGTGTTTTCGTCTTTGTAGAGAACTTTGTCCCATGTCTTGCCGCCGTCCATGGTGCGGAAAATGCCGCGTTCCGGGTTCGGACCGTAGGGATGGCCGAGTGCTGCGACGAAAGCTATGTCAGGATTCCCCGGGTTGATGATGACTTTTCCAATCGCCCGCGAGTCGCGCAGGCCGACGTTTTTCCACGTCTTGCCACCGTCAAGCGAGCGGTAGACGCCGTCGCCGTGCGAAATGTTGCCGCGAATGCACGCCTCGCCCGTACCGACGTAAAGAACATTGTGATTGGAATTTGCAACGGCGAGGCTACCGATGGCAGAAGTCCCTTCCTTGTCGAACACCGAGGACCATGTCATAGCGCCGTCGGTAGACTTCCATACTCCGCCGCCGGTCGCGCCAAAATAGTAAGTTGTCAGATCGCCCGGAATGCCAGCTGCGGTCAGCGACCGGCCGCCCCGGAAGGGACCGATCATGCGATAGTGCATGCCTTTGAAGGCTTTTTCCTCTGGCTTGGCTGGTTCGGATTCATCCTCCGAATTCGGCGCGGCGGCGGCAGCGTGTTCCTAGAAAGAGCATTTGGTCCGACCATGGTCAGGTTTATCTCCGGAAAGAATTATGGGCGAATTGCTATCGTAATCCTGCTAGCTCTTTGTGCAAAGTGAGTTCTGCGCGGGAGTCGACCCGTCGTACTAGACAATCGCATTTCAGCAGCTGCTCTGTCTCACTTCTTCAGCAACACTTTCTTGGCAGCTTCTAGTTCCTTGCGCTTGGCGGCGTCCACCTTCGGATACGAAAGCTTCAGCGACTCCAAGGTATCAACAATGACTGCCGACACCGCCAGCCGCGTAAACCATTTATTGTCGGCAGGAATCACGTGCCACGGACACTCCTTCGTAGAAGTGTTGCGGATCATGTCTTCGTAGGCATCCTGATAGTCGTCCCAACGCTCGCGTTCATGAATGTCTGCGGCCGAAAACTTCCAGTTTTTTTCGGGCTGGTCGAGGCGGGCCAGAAAGCGCTTCTTCTGCTCTTTCTTGGAAAGATGCAGAAAGAACTTGCGGATAACGGTTCCCCCGCGCAGCATGTGCCATTCAAAGCAGCGGATATCCTCGAAACGCTCGTTCCACAACTTTTTCCCAACGACCGACGACGGCAATTTCTGCGCGCTCAGAATCTCCGGATGCACGCGCACTACCAGTACCTCTTCGTAATACGACCGGTTAAAGATTCCGATGTGTCCACGCTCGGGCAGGCTGCAAGTCGTGCGCCACAGAAAATCATGCTGCAATTCCGTCTCTGACGGCTTCTTGAACGAATAAACCTGGCAACCCTCTGGGTTCACACCCGACATTACGTGCTTGATCAGCCCATCTTTCCCCGCCGCATCCATTGCCTGGATCACGAGCAAAAGCGACCACTGGTCCTGCGCATAGAGCTTGTCCTGAAGCTCAGCCATCTGCGCGATGCCCTTTTGCAGCGCCTCCCCAGCTTGTTCTTGATGCCAGCCTGCGGTGTCAGTGGGGTCGAAATCTTTCATGCGGAAGTGCTTGCCATGTTCGACGCGGTAAGCCTTAGCCAGTTTTTCGGCCTTCATCGCCGGTTTCTCCTGAGAGATGGAATATTCCTGCTCGCCATGCCGAAGTCTACACTGAGTACCAGATCTTTGGCGGGGTCGTCCGCCGTTAAAGGTGTGAGAAGATAATCGCCGTTCGCGTCGAACCGCATTCGACAGTATTAATCTGTAAAATCTCCGTAACCAGATTCCTTCCATCGAGGGCTCTACTTGTTCGAATCTGAATTTCTGGTTGGGACAGATCAAAGCAAAGAATCCTACAGGCAGCTCATATCGCGAGCTAGTCACGCCGTTGCCTCTTCGCTTCCGGATCAGCCTTACAACGGAAAAAATGCTGCTGCACTCACAGACCTTGTCAGCGCGGACTTTCTCCCGGAAGCCGGTTGCTCGTCCGAACACATGGCTGACCTTCTGCGCTTGGCTGTTTCCAATTCCGTTACCGTCAGCCATCCCTTTACGGCGGCTCATCTGCACTGCCCGCCGCTGCTTGCTGCTCTAGCGGCTGAAGTGGCCGTCAGCGCCTTGAATCAGTCCATGGACTCGTTCGATCAGGCGCCCTTCGCCACGATCATAGAGCGGCAGGTGATTCGTGGACTGTGCCAGCAGGCTGGCCTGCCCGACGCTTCCGACGGTACCTTCACAACCGGAGGCTCGCAGTCGAATTATTTTGGGCTTTTACTGGCGCGAGACGCTTTTCTACAGAAGCAGTGGAATTGGTCGGCGCAAAAATCGGGCCTTCCTCCCGAGGCCCGACGGCTCCGCATCTTGTGCTCGGAGGTGGCACATTTCACCGTAGAGAAATCGGCATCGCAATTGGGACTGGGGACAGATGCGGTGGTGCGTGTGCCCGTGGACGATCGATTTCGCATGAATCCGGAAGCACTGCGGGCTTCGCTTGAAGCCATCCGCGCCGATCATCTGCTACCGATGGCGATTGTCGCAACCGCTGGAACTACAGACTTCGGCTCGGTCGATCCGTTGCCCGAAGTCGCCGCTCTCGCTCCTGCTGAGGGCGCGTGGTTTCACGTAGACGCGGCTTACGGAGGCGCGTTGCTTTTCGGGAATTGCTTCCGCGACAAGCTCAAAGGAATCGAAGCGGCAGACTCACTCAGCATCGACTTCCACAAACTGCTCTGGCAGCCGATTCCGTGCAGTGCTTTTCTACTTCGGGATACTCGGCACTTCGATACGATCAAGCTGCACGCCGACTATCTCAATCCCGAGAACCACGAAGACGAAGGCATCCCGAATCTGGTGACGACTTCCCTGCTCACCAGCCGCCGCTTTGATGCATTGAAATTGTGGATTTCGTTTCAGACTCTGGGCCGGGTGAAACTTGCGGCGATGATCGACCGAACTATTGAATTGGCCGCTTATGCCGCTGAGGTTATCGGCAACAGTCCACCGCTCGAACTCGTGTGTGCTCCGGAACTCAGCACTGTCATATTTCGCTTCGTTCCATCGCACACGGACCTTGATGCCGACCGCTTGAATGCTGCTCTCCGCCAGCGTTTGTTCGATCACGGCATTGCCGTCATTGGACACACACGCGTGCATAACCGGCTATGCTTGAAATTGACTTTGATGAATCCGACAGTGCGAGAGGAACAGATCCACCTTCTGCTTCGAACCATTGCAGACCACGGCGAACAAATGGAAAGGGATTGGAGCGCTGTCTAGTCGTGCGCGCCGACCGGTTTGACTGTCACTGAAGGCAGGTTAGCTTGTTGCCAAGCGTCGAATCCACCAGTGATATTCACCACGTTTTTAAAACCAGCGCGCTGCAACAGACTGGTCGCGATCATGCTGCGGTATCCGCCCTTGCAGTGAACTGCAATGGGCGCGTCATGATCGATCTCGGGCGGAGACACTTTGAAATTATCCAAAGGCCACCAGTGGGCGCTTTCAATATGTGCGGTCTCCCATTCCGGCTCGCGGCGAACGTCGAGTACTTGCACCTCGCCCGCACCTAACTGCGCGCTCAATTCGTCGACGCCGATCTGCTTGATTCTGGCTGTGGGAAAACCCGCCCGTTTCCAACTCTCAATACCGCCTTCGAGGTATCCATTCAATACTTCGATGCCCACGCGTGCAAGCCTGAGGCGGGCTTCCGCCAACTGCTCTTCTGATCCTGCAATCAGCACCGGATGCGCTGCCAATCCCAGCACCGTTCCTGCCCACGACGCGAATTGCCCAGAGAGTGCGATGTTGACCGAACCCGGAACGTGCTCAGCCGCAAACTCGTCCCCGGGGCGAACGTCGAGGGCGATCTCGCCCTGCTCCAGCATCGTCTTCAACTCTGAGGGGGTGACAGAGCGTAGAGCTGGCAGATCGGCCAATGCAGACGCGCCGGAGCGGTTAATCTCGGCATCTTTCAAAAAGTACTCAGGCCGTGCAGGGAGATTGCTCGTCAGTTGACTCACGAATTCTTCTCTGCTCTTAATCTGCAACGCATAGTTAGTTAACCGCTCTATCCCGATAGTTGACGAACGCTCGGCACGCATATTCTTTCCGCAGAGCGAGCCCGCACCGTGCGCAGGATAAACAAGCGCGCTATCGGGTAGTTTGAGCAGCTTGCCGTGCAGATTGTCGAAAAGCATTCCGGCGAGTTCGGCGGGTGTGTAATTTTCAGACAAATCGGGACGGCCAACGTCGCCCAGAAATAGGGTATCGCCGGTCAGCACGGCCCATGGCGACTCCGACTTCTCCCGATCTGTGATCACCAGACAAATGCTCTCAGCCGTATGCCCCGGCGTCTCCAGCACTCGAATGGATGCTTTCCCAAAGTTCAATTCGAATCCATCTGCTACCGGCACGTGTGGAAACTTGGCATTGGCCTGCGCGCCCATATAGATTGTCGCGCCAGTTCGCGCAGCCAGCTCTTTGTGGCCGGAGACAAAGTCAGCGTGTAAATGAGTCTCGAAAACGTGGCGAATAACAACTCCGTGCTCGTCCGCAGCCTTCAAGTACAACTCCACGTCGCGCTGGGGATCGACCACTACCGCTTCGCCCTCAGAAGCCAGCATGTAGGAAGCGTGCGCCAGACATCCAAGATAAAACTGCTCGAAATACATGAGAGCCTCGCTGGTGTGTTCCCTGATGCTAGACCAATTGCGCTGAATACGCCAAGGCGGGAATCTGTCGAGCTAAGTTGGCAGTGGAGCGATAAATTCCAAACCAAAACAGAAGCCGTTGCGGGAGCGGACTATTGCTGGCATTCGCGAAGGACAGGGAGTATCGAATTCAATTTCAAGCAGGTCTCCCGGGTTGAGCAGAATTCCAGCGTACAAAACCATGCCGCCCTCGCTCATTTCGGTGCCGCGGCCGGTAACAACCGTGGTGGAAAAACCCTTCGAGGTCAGGACCCGGACCGGCATGTCGACCGGCATTCTGTCCCAGCGCCGCGTGTTTGGAGAATCCGGCATGGTACCGATCATCAATCTTCGGCACCGCCCGGTTCAAATTACCAAGGTACAGCAGGGGGTCGTGATCGAAAGCACGATACGGTAATGAATTCTCGCGCCATGCGCCCCAGCAAGTACCGGAGTGAGACCGCTAGGCACGGAATTCCCAACGTCGGCTGAACAACGAGCTGCGCACTGTACGATACAGACGGGCTCCTGAGTCTCAGTTTACGATTCCTCTCATGAGCGGCATTCTTAGCGATTAGGACACGTCGGACGATGAAGTGCTGGTCAACGAGAGCCGATTCTTTTTGAGCGAGACCGCATCCAACAAATCCAGTTATGCGAATTCTCATCGCCGATGATAATGAACGCGTCCGCGCCGGCGTCGCCAACCTGTTGTCGTCCAATCCTGACTATAACGTTTGCGGCCAAGCCAAAGACGGGCAGGAAGCGGTCGCCATGGCCCGCGAACTCCAACCCGACGTGATCCTCATCGACGTGAGCATGCCCGCGCTCAATGGATTGGATGCGGCCCGGCTTATTCGCGCGGCTGTTCCCACTTCCAGGATTTTGCTGATGAGCCAGCACGACCCTGCTGTATTGTTACCCCGTGCCCTTGCAGCAGGCGCCAGATCAAGCGAGCTTCCGGACCGGCGCCCGGAAGCTCGCTTGATCTGAGCATTCACACTGACTGCCCTCTCACTTCTTTCCGTACCCTTTCACCACCCCGACACCAGTACACAAGTCGTACCCCGACCCGGCGCTGCTCCCTCCACAGCTGCCAGACTTTATGTCGGTGTAGTCGGCGGTCTTGGTCCGATTGTTGTAGATTTCCGTGAGCTCAAGACTGGTGTCGGCCTTGAAGGATCCGGCGCGATTGATAATGCCCGCCAGTGTCGGCGAGGCCACACTCGACCCCCACACCTGCAGCCACCCGTTGTAGCAACTCGAGTCATACACATAAACCGGAGATTTCGAGCTCGCGTCCGAGGCAATATCGGGCGTGCCTCGGAAGTTACCCACTACGCTCTTCACCGGGTTCTGGTAAGTCGGGCGTGCTTCATAGGCGCTCACACCACCCCCGCAGCCCGTTCCGCACCCGGTCGTGCCGACCTGCTTGGTGTAGTTGCCCGCATTGTTGCGGTCGATTTTGGTACCGCCGGCCGAGACCACCTGGGGCGACGTGCTCGGATAGATTGGCCCCGGGGAGTCACCTGAAGCTGCAAAGTAGACCACGCCGGGCTGAATCATGAAAATGTCATACACCGTTTCGCCCGACCACTCGCTGCCTCCCCAGCTCATCGACACTTCGCCGTACGCCGAGGCCGTGGTTATGTACAAACTCGCCGCCTGAACCGCGGCGAACAGATCCGTATTCGAGTTCGACTGCGCCTCCATCAACACGATATTCGCGTCCGGCGCCATCGCATGCGCCCACTGCACATCCAGCGCCTCTTCTCCTTCCCAGCCCGATTTGCAGGCGTTCGGCGGCTTCGTGTTGCCTTCATAGAGTGTCGTCAGCGTGGTTGTCGGCAGGCCAAATGTCGTTGAGAACGTGTCCAGATCGGCCGCCGCGCTCGGATCGTCATACGCATCCACGATGACGATCGTCTTGCTGCCGCCCGTTGGCACTGTCGTCGCCGTCGCCACGGGACAGCCAGACACCAGCGGCGAAACCAAGTGATAAATACATCCAATCGATCCCGGCGTCTCAATCGTCGTCCCCGGCGGCGGCGCCAGCGGACTGAGTCCCGGGTCCGGAATGCTCATGAAGTAGTTGGTGTGCATCCGCAGCCCGAGATCCTCCGGCCTCTCGATACTGGACTGCGGAACGAGCATCTTGGGTTGATCTTGCGCGACAGCCAGGCTCGCAGCCGTCGCAATAGCAATCAGCAGAATTACTCTTCGCATTGGTATCCTCCTGTCAGTTTTTTGGGTCCCCCACTTCAATTCGACTTCCGCAGCGATTCCAGACAGACGAGCGCCCGTAGCTGGCGTGACTGTCCCTTCTGGCAGCTACTGCCGGACCGTCCCCAACTGAACCTTCACCGCGTGAACCCCCAAGTCATCTCGGCCGTTTGCTTTGATCGAGGCCTGGATAGTTTTCATCTGCGAAGCCAGCCGGGCGATCTGCGCTCGTTGCGCCTTGAGCTGCTCTTGCTGTTCGTGAATAAGGGCCTGCTGCTCCTTGGTCGCCTCGATCAGCAGCGCGGTGAGGCGGCTGTAATCGACGCTTTGCGCGTCTTTGCCGTTCTTCTCCCATGTAACAACTTCTGGGACGACCGCCCCAACTTCCTCGGCGATCACTCCGACCTGATGTCTGCCATTCGATTGCAGGTCGTAAGAGACGCCCCGCAGCTGCTCGACTATCTCCAGTGCGCCGTGCAGGGTTTGAATATTCGTTTTCCAGCGGCGGGAACTGTAAACGCTCCAGCCATCGCTGATGGCCTGGCCTGCTCCTTGCGCAATGGTGAAGACATTCGACGGCGTCGCGGTACCGATGCCTATCTTGACGCCAGCGCTCCCGAGCACCAGCGAATTGCTTTGACTCACGATTGCGCCGTAGCCGATCGCGGTGCTGTTGGTGAGATTGGTTGAATTGATATCCGGCCCCGCACCGTACCCTAAAGCGGTATTTGAATTGCCCGTGGCGTTGTAGTAGAGCGCCAGCATTCCGACTGCGGTGTTGTTACCTCCACTCGTGGTCTTAGAGAGAGCACCATATCCGCTCGCTGTGTTGGCCGTGCCCGTAGTGTTGTACTTGAGCGCGCTCCAGCCTTCGGCCGTGTCGTAGAAGCCGGTGGTGTTGGCGGCGAGTGCGCCGGTGCCGGTCGCGGTGTTCAAGCTGCCAGTGGTGTTGTTCTGAAGCGTCTCTCCGCCAGTGGCAGTATTCTGCTGCCCGGTTGTGTTCAGCGCGAGTGCGCCCACGCCCGCGGCCGTGTTAAGGAAACCGCTCGTATTCAACCGCAGCGCTCCATAGCCGCTGGCCGTATTTTCGTATCCGGTGGTGTTGCTCTGGAGCGCATCCACGCCGGTGCCCGTGTTATCGACGCCGGTCATACTCGAATTCCCGGAGAAGCCGACGAAGGCGTTCTGGTTTGAAAGCGTTCCGAAGGCAAATGGCGCGCCCGCGAGGTCGAAACCGCTGGCGGTGTTGACCGTTCCTTTTACGTCGAGTGTGGCAGTGGGAACGGTGGTGCCGATGCCTACTTCTCCCGTCGAACTCTGGAATATCTTCGAGTCGCCCAATCCGCTGGCACTCAGCCACATGGCGATGTAGTCTTTCTTCCCGGTCCCGCTCAAGGCTTCAATCGCCGGACGGTTGCCCACTCCGGAACCTTGATTCATCGCCCCTACTCGCGACTCCTGCCCTTCCACGGCAATGCCATAGAGCAACAAAATCAAAACCGACACCGATAACTTGGTTTTCATAAATCTCTCCTCAACCCTCAATTTCAATTCAGTTCAACCTTTTGTTCCAACCTCACAGCGACTTCAATACCGACTCCAAACACACAAGCGGCAGTCCGCTTGATTCTTCCGCCAGATGCCAGCCCCGGGCCCGTGCACAGTCACGCAGGGACGCTCCCAGCTTTCCCGTCAGCGCCTCGGCTTCCTGCTCCCCCACCATGTCCACTTCGCCACCACACTGGACGCACCAGCCTCGCTTAGACCGCCTCCGCCGGATAATCAACACCCGGTCGGTTTCGACGGTTATTTCGGTTCTCTTGCGAGTGCCCATGCCACCCTCTTCCAGGCTTTGTCCAACCCCAAAATCGTGATAGATTGCTTGCCACGCTGAGCGTGGCGTTTGGACCGAACCGCGAACGGGAAGCATCCTGCGCGAAGCAGCCTTCAGAAGTCTTTAGGAAAATCTCAGGAATTTATCAGGCGATCTATGCCCAGTCGAGGAAAGGAGTTATACGAGTTCGGTCCGTTCCGGCTTGATCCCGCCAAGCGCCTTCTGCTGCGCGGAAATCAGCCCGTTCCCATCCAACTGAAGGCCTTCGAGACCCTGCTAGTGCTGGTGCGGAACAGCGAACAGGTCGTTTTGAAAGATGACCTAATGAAGGCCGTCTGGCCTGACACCTTCGTCGAAGAGTCCAACCTGGCGCAGAACATCTTCGTGCTGCGGAAGACTCTCAGCGCCGCTGGCGATTCCCGTTACATCGTTACCATCCCCGGCCGCGGCTACAGCTTCACCGGAAAAGTGCGGGTAGTCGCGGAGGAAGAAAGCCTGGTGGTGGAGAGCCACTCACGGATGCGAGTGGTAGTAGAAGAGGAAACCTTCCCCGACGTGGCTACCGCCGTGGTAGCAAAAGAGTCAACCGCAACGCGTCACACCTTCCGACGAAGGATCCTGATTGCCGTTGCGATCATGGCCGTGGGCATCGCTGTAGTCGCCTTCCGCCCGCAGGTACCTCCCCCCAGAGTGACCCGCATCCGCCAACTCACTCATCTCGGCATGCTGGTTCACAACACCAAGCTGATCACCGATGGTCCGCGAATCTACTTCCGCGCATGGGATGGAAAGGATCGGGTAATCCGTTACGTGTCGCCCGAAGGTGGAGATGTCTTCCCGGTGGACAAAGCTTTTCCCAACATGGACATCGACGATGTTTCTCCCAGCGGTTCGGAATTTCTGGCGGTCAATTTACGAGACCGCCATCCGATCCCGAACTCGGACAATGACAATCCCAGCTTATGGCGTGTTCCCGTGCCCGCGGGATCGCCGCGACCGGTGGGGACTGTTTACTCTCGCGACGCGCGTTGGTCTCCTGATGGCCAATCCATCGTTTGTACAACTGGGAATGACCTCTATCTAGTCAATCCCGACGGCACTAACTTCAGAAAGCTGGCCACTTTGCCGGGCGCTCCTTTTCATCCTCTGTGGTCGCCGGATGGCAAACGCATACGCGTTGCAGTTGCCGATCCAAGCGGCAGTGGGGCGACCCTCTGGGAAATCAAGCTTGCCGACAATTCGGTTCATCCCTTACTTCCGGACTTGCCATCCTCCGTGCGTCCATTGCCCGGAGGATGGACCCCCGACGGCAAATATTTCTTCTATTCCACGCTGGACGAGGGAACAACAAGAAATCTTTGGGCCATTCGGGAAGACGAACTACTCCGGCGCGTGAATCTTCATCCGCAGCAGATTACGGCCGGCCCGCTTGCTTTCTATCTCCCTTTGCCAAGTAAAGACAGAAAGAGTGTCTTTGCTGTCGGCGAGCAGCTTCGCGGGCAACTCCTGCGCTATGACGCGACCGCGAAGCAGTTTGTACCTTATGCACAAAGCATGTCGGTGGATCACATTGCCTTCTCGCGTGACGGCCAATGGATGGCTTATGTGGAGTTTCCCGAGGGCATTCTAGTGCGCAGCCGCTCTGACGGAAGTGAGCGCCGACAACTAACGTTCCCTCCCATGCACGCCTTCAGCCCGCAATGGTCGCCCGACGGCAGCCAAATCGCCTTCCAGGCTTTGCCGCAGCCAGGAGGACGCAGCCAGATCTACATAGTCTCCGCCAATGGCGGTGCCGCCCTTCTGGCCGCGCCCAACCCGCACGAGCGTCAGAAATATCCGTCATGGACGTCCGATGGCGCCTCCATCCTGTTTTCCAGTTCCGACGACCAGGATTCCCATCTCACCCTGCACATTTTGAATGTGAAGACGAAAGAGGTAACGCCCTTACCCAATACCGCGGGACTGTGGTTCGCTCAGATTTCTCCCGATGGAAAAAACATCGTTACTGACGAGCAGGCCACTGGCAGGCTCATGATTTATGACATGCTTTCGCACAAGTCGAGACTTCTCACCGATGAACTCGGCGACTATCCCCAGTGGTCGCCAGATGGGAAGTTCGTCTACTTCAACTCACCCTACTGGAACTCTCGAGGAATCAAAGGTGGCGTTTACCGTTGGAACGCTTCCACCAACGCGACAGAACTAATGGCCGCCTACCCGGATTTCATACTCACCGGTCTTTACGGCGTGGCTTACAGCATCACTCCCGCCGGGCAAATCTTATTGCTGCGCGACGTGAGCACTCGTGACCTCTACGCGTTGGATGTGGATTTACCATAGTTCTCACAAAGCAGTTCTCACAAAGCGCTGCGATCAACAATTTCTCGCTTGCAGCTTCAGACGCTACAATATCGTTGGACGATCTTTCCTTATGCCCGACCCCCTCTACCTCAGTCTCTGGTTCCCTGACTTCACCGGCCCGGCCATGCTGCCCTACGCGCTGTCGGTGTTGCAGCAGTTTCCTTTTTCCGCGGAGCGTCCCGGCATCACCTACCTCGCGGTGCAGCCCGTCTCGTGGAACGAAGCCAGTGTCCTGGAACGCCGTTTCGTCCCCGGTATTAATCCTGCGGAAGCCATCACCATCGCCGCCGATCTTATCCATGACGACTACGCCTACACTTTTGACGCCTATTGGGATCTTTGGACTCCAGCTCAAAAGGAAGACGAAAAGAAACACGAGAACGACGCCGAGTGGCGACTCCTCCCGAGTCCAGTCAAGTTCATCATGCAAGGGGAAGAGTTCGACGATGGGACCGCTCAGCAAACCGGACACATTGAGATTGACTTCGGACTGGACGCGCCGTTTCTTCATGAAGGCCTTACGCTTACCGAAGAAACGCAGATCAAAGTCCGCGACAACGTAAGCAAACTTGTTGAATTCACAGTAAAGGCGCAGGCCAACACGCGCGCCACGTCCCGCCTGCTGTGGTCCGAATCAGAGGAAAATCTGGCTCAAAAGCTGATCGCCCGCCTGCAAAAAGTCCAATGAGCAATTCGCCATGGAGCGAGTAGAGGGCGCTTGCCGAAATTCAAGGAGTTTGAAATAGTTTCGTCATGATCGCATCTGTCACCCGTCTCCGCGTTCGATCCGCCTTCTACCTTCCCGCATTTTTGTGGATGACCTTTCGGTCGCAACGGCAGGTAGTCCGTACATCGGGATTTCGCGGCGGCAAACTCCTCATCGACGCAAAACGAACCTATTGGACGTTAACCGTATGGGAAGATGAGCGCGCCATGAAGAGTTTTCGCGGCTCGGGAGCCCACGCCGCAGTTATGCCGAAGCTCGTCGAATGGTGCGACGAAGCTTCCTACGCGCACTGGTCCTCTGCGAATGAGGCCCTTCCCGATTGGCCCGAGGCTTACCAGTGCTTGGTGAAGGAGGGTCGCCTGTCACATGTGGCCCATCCCTCCGTCGATCATGAGGCACGGCACTTCCCGGTACCGAGACTGAGCCCGCTCATCGGCCAGAATCTGAAACAGAAACCAAAAGCGGGTTAACCCAAACCGCAGAGGACGCAGAGGACGCGGAGAAAACGATAGTGGCGATTCTCAGTTCCTTTTAGTTTGCATCGTGTGGCGGCGCCAGGGAACGATAATTGTTGACAAGTCGTCGTATTCCATCCCGCAGGTGCACAACGTTGAAGTTGATCAGTAGCCCAACCCGCTTATCCGCCAGCTTCAAGTATGACAACAACTGCGCCTTGTGTACTTCCAATATCTGCTCAACGACTTTTAGTTCGACAACGACCTCGCTTTCAACCAGCAAGTCGATCTTGTATCCGCCTTCGATTTTCACGCCGTCGTAAATCACGGGAAGCCAAATCTGAGACTCGACTCCCAGTCCTCTCTTCACTAATTCGTGTTTGAGGCACTTCTCGTAAACGCTCTCCAACATTCCCGGGCCGAGGGCAGTATGAACTCGCATAGCCGCGTCCACAACCAGTCCGGTGATGCCATCAAGTTCCACAGCATGCGACTCCGCCACGAATCCTCAATAATTCTCAGCGTCCTCTGCGTCCTCTGCGGTTTTCATTTCGTTCTTCCGCCCTCTACCTTGAGCGTATCCATTGCGGCTGCCTGCGCCGCCGCTAACCGCGCCGTCAGCACTCGAAATGGCGAGCACGAAACATAATTTAGCCCCACCCGATGGCAGAACTCCACCGACGAAGGTTCGCCTCCATGCTCTCCGCAGATGCCGACTTTCAAGTTCGGTCGCGTCTTGCGTCCGCGTTCCGTTGCCATCTTGACCAGTTGTCCCACGCCTTCCTGATCCAGTGCCGCGAACGGATCCTGCTTCAAAATGCCCTCCGCTAAGTAAGTCGGTAGCACTTTGTTCACGTCGTCGCGCGAGAATCCAAACGTTGTCTGCGTCAGATCGTTGGTGCCAAACGAGAAGAATTCCGCTTCCTTTGCGATCTCATCCGCCACCAGCGCCGCACGCGGAAGTTCGATCATGGTCCCTACCATGTACTCGATCTTGGTTCCTTTCTCTTTGAATACTTCATCGGCCACGCGCCGCACGATCGCCGCCTGGTTCGCCATTTCCTTTACGGTCGCCACCAGCGGAATCATGACCTCGGGAAATACCTTCACGCCTTTCTTCGAAACTTCAACCGCAGCTTCGAAAATGGCACGCGCCTGCATCTCTGTAATTTCCGGATAAGTAATGCCAAGGCGACACCCGCGATGCCCCAGCATCGGATTGAACTCGTGCAACTGTTCCACCCGGCTCAGTAGCGCGGGCAACAGCTTCTTCAAATCACCCGCCGCCTTCGCACCGTAGTCACGATAGTTCCTCACTAATTCTTTCTTGCGCGCCGAACTGGCAGAAGACAACGTAGCGATATCGACCATCAAGTCTTCGCGCCGCGGCAGGAATTCGTGCAACGGTGGGTCCAGCGTGCGGATCGTCACAGGAAGTCCGTCCATCGCTTTGAAGACTCCGGCGAAGTCTTTCCTTTGGAGAGGCAACAACTTTTTCAATGCTGTGCGACGATCCTTTTCGTTGTTCGCCAGAATCATCGCCCGCATGTGTGGGATTTTTTCTTCGCCGAAGAACATGTGCTCGGTGCGGCACAGCCCTATGCCTTCCGCCCCAAATGCCCGCGCCTGTACCGCGTCCCGCGGAATGTCGGCGTTGGCACGCACCTTCATGGTGCGATGCGGATCCGCCCACAACATGAACTTCTGCAACTCCGGATCATCCGGCGAAGGGTCGAGCGTATTCAACTTGCCCTTGATCACCCGTCCCGTCGTGCCGTCGAGCGAGATCCAATCGCCTTCTTTGAACGTCTGGCCTTTCACCCGCATCTCGCGTGTCTTTTCGTTGACCTCGATGTCTCCAGCACCCGCCACGCAGCACTTGCCCATGCCGCGTGTCACAACCGCCGCGTGACTTGTCATGCCGCCGCGCGAAGTAAGAATTCCCTTTGCCACTTCCATGCCGTGAATGTCTTCCGGCGTCGTTTCTGCGCGCACCAGAATCACTGGCTTGCTTCCACCGTGACCAACCATCTCCACCGCCGCGTCAGCCGTGAACACAATCTGACCGACCGCCGCGCCCGGCGACGCTGGTAATCCCGTCGCCAGCACTTCAACCTTCGTGCTCTTCTCATCGAGGCGAGGCACGAGGAAGTCATAAAGCTGATTCGGCTCGACGCGGAAGATCGCCTCTTCCTTAGTGATCAATCCCTCTTCCACCATCTGGATCGCCACCCTCACCGCCGCCAATCCCGTACGTTTGCCATTGCGGGTCTGCAACATGTAGAGCTTCCGGTCCTGAATAGTGAACTCGAAGTCCTGCATGTCTTTGTAATGCTTTTCCAGCCGCGTCGTGGTCTCGCGCAGCTGGTTGTAAACGTCCGGCATGATCTTATGGAGTTCAAGAATCGGCACGGGCGTTCGCACACCCGAAACCACGTCCTCGCCCTGGGCGTTCAGCAGGAACTCACCGTAAAATTCTTTCGTCCCGATCGCTGGATTGCGCGTAAATCCCACGCCCGTGCCGCTGGTCTCGCCCAGGTTTCCGTAAACCATGGCCTGTACGTTCACCGCGGTGCCGAGCATGTCGTCGATGTTGTTAATGCGCCGATAATGCTTCGCGCGATCGTTCTGCCACGAGCGGAACACGGCGTCACGCGACATCACCAGTTGCTCGTGCGCATCCTGCGGGAAGTCAATCTTGGCGTGCTTTTTGACGACCTTCTTATACTCCGCAATCACTTCCTGCAACGCCTTGGTGTCGAGATCGGTGTCGAGCTTCACTTTTTTCTGTTTCTTTTTCGCGTCGAAGACTTCTTCAAAAGCGTGTTTCGGAATTTCCAGCACTACGCTGCCGAACATCTGAATCAGCCGCCGGTACGAGTCCGCGGCAAATCGCGGATTGTTGCTCAGCTTCGCCAGGGACTCCACGCTCTTATCGTTGAGCCCCAAGTTGAGAATCGTGTCCATCATTCCCGGCATAGAAAACTTCGCGCCCGAACGCACGCTCACCAGCAACGGATTTTCGCGCGCTCCCAATTTCTGCCCCTGCAGCTTTTCCAATTGCGCCAGAGCCTCGTCCATCTGCCGGTCTACTTCTTTCGAGGCTGCGCCCGTCCGCATGTATTCGCGGCACGCTTCGGTCTGGATGGTGAAGCCCGGAGGGACCGGCAGCCCGGCATTCGTCATCTCCGCCAAGCCCGCGCCCTTGCCGCCCAGCACGTCTTTCATTTTGCCGTTGCCATCGGCTTTGCCGCCGCCAAAAGAGAAAACGTATTTGGTTGCGCTCTTCTTGCCTTGCTGCACTTGCGTTTCGGGGAGAGTCATCGTCGCCATTATCGGTCCTTTGGTCTTGGGATTTTGGGAATGCGAATCGCGTTTCCGATTCGTATTTAAACCTTGTCAGTTCAAAATCGAAGTCTGGTGCTACAGATTTTGGGTGGCGCCGCGCTTCAGCGCTGCGATAAAAGCCTCTCTTCAGATCGTCACCACTATATTAAACAGTAGCGGTGGGTTGGCGCTACTGACATGCCGACAATACCCTAGAAGCGGTCACTCAGGACAAACGGATTAAGAGGAATGGGCTTTAGCCCCTGAGGTATCGGGCTCTTACGCCTTCCCCTCCGTCACAATCTCGGAAAAGTCTGCAATCGTGGAAAAACTCGCGTAAAGCGTTTTTAGGATCGCAAGTCGATTTGCCCGAACCTGCTCGTCATCCACCATCACCATCACTTCGTCAAAGAATCTATCTAACATCGGACGCAAGGAGACGGCGTGGGAAATGGCCGAATCATAGTCGCCCTCTGAGCGCCGTTCCTCAAACTGAGCCCCGGTGTCCACGTGGCCGCTCTTCCAAAGGTCCGCCTCTGCGGTGAAGGCATCGCCCATCAGTGGCTCATAGGGCCGGTCCGGAATCGATATTTTCCTCTCGTCCGCCTGCTTCAAGATGTTCTTGATCCTCTTGAACGAGAAGCAAAGCGCCTCCAGGTCCTTCGCCACCTCTGAGTTTCTTGCCTTCGTCACCGCCTCCGCCCGTGCCACCACGTCCACCACATCTTCCGCGTCGGCGCCCAGCACCGCCCTCACCACGTCCTGCGCATACCCACGCACATCGCGTAGATAAAACTCCAACCGCTCGTGGAAAACTGTTTTGGTTGACTCCGCGAACTTCGCATCCTCAACAAATTTCTTCTCCGCCTCCGACCCCTGATAGCCGGCTCGCGCATCCCGCACCAAATCGCCCAGCCGCAGCGGCAACTTCTTCTCCGCGATAATCTTCACGATTCCATTCGCCTGCCGCCGCAACCCAAATGGATCCTTCGATCCGCTCGGAACCAGCCCCAGCGCAAACATTCCCGCAATCGTGTCGGCCTTGTCGCCCAGCGAAAGCAACGCACCTTCCGTCGACCGCGGCACATCATCTTCCGTCGACTCCGGCTTGTAATGATCGTAGATCGCGTCCGCGATCGCGAAGCGCGTAGCCTCGGGCAAACTCGGGTCAAGCTGTTGCACCCGCGCATACAACCCGCCCGCAATGCCTTGCAGTTCCGTAAACTCCTTCACCAAGTCAGTAGTCAGATCGGCTTTAGCCATACAAGCCGCCTTGTGAATCACTCCCGGACGCACCGCCATCCCGCTTTGCTTCACAATCTCGCTCAGCCAACTGCACAGTCTTTGTACGCGCTGGGTCTTGTCGTAATAGCTACCGAGATCTTTCTGGAATGTCACGTTGCGCAGCAAGTCCAGCCGTTCGAGCAAAGATTTCTTCTGATCCGTCTCCCAGAAAAACCGTGCATCATTGAAGCGCGCCCGCAGCACGCGTTCGTTCCCGTGCCGAATTAGTCCCTGCGGATCGCTATCCGTATTCAGCACGGCCAGAAAATGCGGTAGCAGCTTTCCGTCGCCATCTTCCAGCGCAAAATATTTCTGGTGATCGCGCATCACCGTGACCAGAACTTCTTCCGGCAGAGCCAAAAAATGCGGATCGAACCCACCCAAAATCACCGACGGAAACTCCGTCAAATTCACGACGGAGTCGAGCAGTGCCGCGTCTTCTCTCCAGCGCGCCCCCGGAACCGTTCGAGTAGCCGCATCTAGCGCCTTGCGAATCTGATGCTCGCGCTCTCCTCGCCCCAGAACCTTGGCCGCACGCAGAGAATCGACATAAGCGGATCCAGCCCGCGAAATCTCGACTGTGCCGTCAGACAAAATTCTGTGTCCACGCGAACTCTTCCCCGCGCGCACTCCGCCGAACTCCAGCGGGATCACTTCCCCGTCCAGCATCGCCACCAGCCACCGCACCGGACGCACAAAGCGCTCGTTCGTCTTGCGCCAGTACATGTTTTTCGGCCAGTAGATCGTCGCGATTTCTTTGGGCAAGTACTCGGCGAGAATCTCCGCCGCGCTCCGGCCTCTCTTCGTGACCTTCGCCGCCAGATACTCGCCCTTGGGCGTGTTCACTTTTTCTAACTGCGCGATGTCCCGAGTAAGCAGAGCACCCACGCGCTCGCGCAACTCCAACGCAGCCGTGGCAATCATCCGCGCCGGAATCTCTTCGCACCCGATCTCTAGTAGAAAATTTGGCATCGTCTAACCTTGCTGCTTCGTTCTTTTATTGTCATCCTGAGCGCAGCAGAACGATTCGCGAAGCGAATCGTTCTGCGAAGTCGAAGGATCTCTATCAGTGTTACGACCCATTCGCCACGCGCTTTGTGGTGCTAATAGGGATCCTTCGACTCCGCGGGAATCACGCTTCGCGCAATTCCTACTCCGCTCAGGATGACAAACTTATCGCCGGCGACAAATCTTCTTTCTTCTCCGTCCGCTTTTTCTCGACGGCAGGCGCAGGCTCGTCGGACTTTTCTGCGCTCTGCTGATCTACCCAGGCTTTCGCGATTCCTACCGCCAGCGCCCGCACACGCGCAATCACTCCCACGCGCTCGGTCACCGAAATCGCTCCCCGCGCATCGAGAATGTTGAACATGTGCGAACACTTCAAACAAAGATCAAGTGCCGAGAGCGGGATGCCTAGGTTATGGCCAGCACCATCGACGTCCGCGAACCCTCCGTCTTCGTCGCTGGGCGTAGTTCGTGCGCTCACATCCATGAAAAGGTAGCCGAGAGCGGGATCGACACCCGATTCGACGCGTTGCAAGCTG
>WNFI01596735.1_pt1 | contig 41132 bp, 46 predicted proteins | sample 5400471 | NCBI WGS metagenome assembly WNFI01 (sample SAMN13153348, study PRJNA577476) | soil metagenome | isolation source: 100 cm saprolite on Douglas fir-dominated hillslope | place: USA:California | collected 2013-09-17 | reverse complement strand
AGCGCGTCGATCACGTTGCGCAGGCTGTTCTCGGCGTCCTTGCCGCCGTCCTGCGTGACCTCGAGCTTGGTGCCCGCGGGCAGCGTCTTGTTGATCTCGCCCACCATCTCGCGGACCTTGTTCGCCACCGTGACAGTGCTGGCATCCCGCGAGCGCGTGACCGAGATGCCGACGTTGGGATGCGCGTTGCGAAGGCTGAAGCCGGAAAGCTCGGCGAATCCGTCCTCGACGACCGCGACCTGCCCCAGGCGCACGATCTCGTCGCCGCTGCGCCTCAGGACGATGTTGTTGAATTCCTTGGGCGACTCGATGCGGCCCACGAGGCGGATGCTCTGCTCGTCGAGCGTGCCCTTCACGCGCCCGACCGGTGCGGTGGTGTTCTGCATGCGAAGCGCGTTCACCACGTCGGTCACGGAGACGTTGTACTCGCGCAGCTTCTCCGCGCGCAGCAGCACCGAGAGCTCGCGGCGCAGCGACCCGTTCACGTTCACCACCGCCACGCCGTCAATGCTGCGGAAGCGATCCGCGAGCACGTCCTCGGCGAGGCGCGAGATCTCGGCGAAGCTCTGCGTCTGCGCCGAGAGCGCCAGCTGCATGATGGGCTGAGCATTAGGGTCGAACCGACGCAGGATCGGCTCGCGCATCTCCACCGGCAGCTTGTGGCGCACCGAGGCGATCGCGTTGCGGATCTCGTCGGCGGCCTCCGACATGTTCTTCTTGAAGTTGAAGATGATGACGATCGTCGCGGTGCTCTCGCTCGCGGTCGAGCGGATCTGGTAGACCTGCGGGATCGACTGCAGCGCCTTCTCGACGCGGTTCACGATCTCGCGCTCCACCGTCTCGGGAGAAGCTCCCGGGTAGGGGATGGCCACCACCATCACCGGCTGCTCGACGTCGGGGATCTGGTTCACGCGCAGCTTCTGGAGTGCCAGCAGGCCCAGGCACATCAGCGCGATGATGATGACGACCGTCGAGACCGGCCGCCTGATGCTGAAGTCGGAGAGCAGCATGGCTACTTCCTCTCGTCGGTGGACGCCATCGAGGACTTCGGCGCCGCGGAGGCCTGCGTCGGCTGGCCGTCTTTCAGCGTGGCGGTGGGATGGCGAATCACCTGGTCGCCCTCCGCGACGCCGCCGGACACGACGTAATCGCCGGTGCGCGCGTCGCGCTCGGCGATGGAAAGCTCGACTTTCTGCAGCTTGTTGTCCTTCACCCGCCACGCCGAGGACTTGTCGCCATCGCGAACGACGGCGGTCGCCGGCAGCGTCAAGCTGTTCTTGCTCGTGGTCTCGAGCCGGCCCTCGGCGTAGAGGCCGGCGAGCTTCGGCTGTTTCTCTCCGACGAAGTCCACCAGCACCTCGACCTGTCGCGTGGTCGCGTTGGCGGCGGGATTGACGCGCCGCACCTTGCCGGTGAACTCCTGGTCGCCGTATCCGTTCACGCGGAAGTGCACGGCCTGGCCGGCTTTCACCGCGCCGACGTGCTCGGCCGAGATCATCGCCTCGAAACGCATGCTGGTCGGATCGATCACCTTGAGCAGCTCCTTGCCGAGCTGCGCCGTGTCGCCGGCGGAGACCTTGCGGTCGCTCACGATGCCGTCGAAGGGCGCGCGCACTTCGGTGCGCTGCATCTGCTGGCGCGCGAGCACCACCCGCGCCTTGGCGGCCTCGAGGTCGCTTTGCGCACCGTTCCTGCGTCCTTCGGCATCGTCGAGCTGCTGCGCCGAAGCCATGCCGGAAGCGCGCAGGGACTTCACGCGATCGAGCTGGCGTTGCGCCTGCTCGAACGCCTGGCCCGCGGAGCGGCTCGTCGCCTCCGCCGACGCGAGGCCGTCACGAATCGCGGTGTCGTCGAGGTGGACCAGCAGGTCGCCACGATGCACGGCATCGCCGTTTTCCTTCACGACCTTGATGACGATGGCCTGTATCTCGGCGCGCAGGTCGGCTTTTCGCTCGGGTTGAATCGATCCGGTGATCGACGGCCCCGAGGTGAGCGCGCTGTTGCGCACCGTATGAAGGTCCTCGGCCGAGAGGATGAGCGGCGCGGCGCCGCCGGGAGCTTTTTGGCCCGAGTCCGGGCCCTTGGAGCACGCGGCGAGGGCAAGGACCAGGACGGCGAAAAGGACGCGGCGGGGTATGACGGAGGTCGATGTTCTCATGGAGGCGAAGCGTAGGCGGGGCCGGGACCGCCGGCCAGCCCGATGCGACGAAATGCAGGAATCGGGGACCGAATTGTAGAGCATCGCGTCATCCCGGTCGCCTCGTCATCCCGCGATTGCGGCGGCCGGGGCGACGAAGGGGTATTACACGCCCGCCTTGGCGAGAATGACCACCGAGATCCCCATCGCGGGGGCGCTGTCGTCCGGATTACGGTACGAGTGTGGGACGTTGCCGGGGAAGGCGAGGACGTCGCCCGCGGCGAGATCGTAGCGATCGCCCGCCACGAAGATCGCGACCGCGCCCTCCAGGCACGAGAAGAACTCGCGCGTGCCGGGCAGGTGCGGCGTGCCGGCCATCACCGCGCCCGGCGCGAAATGCATCCTTTCCAGCATTTCCTCGGGCACCGGCTCGGGAACCAGCGGCCGCAGCGAGACGCCGCGGCCCTGCGCGCGCGACGGCAGATCGGCCGCGAGCCACTTGCGCACCTTGGCGCGCGGGGAAGCGAGCAGCTCGTCGATCGGCACGCCGAGGCAGCCCCACGAGGTTGCGCGCGAGGTGTGCCGCGATGCGTTCGGGTTTATCCATCTGGGTGACCTTTCGCCAACGGATTGGACATCGCCTTGAAGATTCCTGGAACGATTCTATTCTGTGGACATGGATACGAGAATTGGGCCTCGGCCCCCGGCCTCAAGCGTGCCGGGGCAAGCTTCGCCGGGGAGACGAGTGGCGATCACCGGCGGCACGTCGGGACTCGGAAGGGCGCTCGTGCGCGAGATGCGCCGCCGCGGCGCGAAGGTCGCGTTCGTCGCACGCGACCGCCGGCGCGTCGAGAGCGTGGTGCGGGAAGAGCCCGGAGCCTTCGGCATCGTGGGCGACGTCGCGCGCAAGGACGACATCTATCCGATGGCCACGCAGATACTCGGCAACCTCGGCGGCCTCGATGTGCTCGTGAACAACGCTTCGGACCTGGGGCCGGTGCCGCTGGCGCTCCTGGGCGACACCGAATGCGAGGACTTGGAGCGCGCGCTCGCCACCAACGTCGTCGGGCCATTTCGCCTCACCAAGGCGCTCCTCGGCGCGCTCGCCGCATCGGCGCGCGAAGCTCGCGGCGGCGTGGTGCTCAACGTCTCGAGCGATGCCGCGATCAATCCCTACCCGCGCTGGGGCGCGTACGGCGCGAGCAAGGCCGCGCTGCACCACCTGAGCCGCATCTGGAACGAGGAGCTCTCGCCCGAGGGCATTCGCTTCTTCTCGCTCGACCCGGGCGACATGGATACGCCGCTGCACGCGCTCGCGGTGCCCGACGCGGATCGCTCTGCGCTGAAGCGCCCCGAGGCCGCGGCGCGCGCGCTGGCCGACGCGATCGAGGCGGCACTGGAAGCGGTGCCCGCGTGATCGCCGCGAGTGTCCCGGCGCAACGACTCGCGGATGCGAAGCTGCTCGTCGCCGGCGCTCGCGGCGAGCTGCGCCACCTGCCGCGGCGCGCATTCGTCGATCTGCTGCGGCGCGGCGACCTGGTCGTGGCCAACGATGCCGCGACACTTCCCGCGAGCCTCGCGGGCCGGCACCTGGCGAGCGGTGCGGCGATCGAAGTGCGCCTCGCCGGCGCGCGGTCGCTGCGCCTCGAGGAGGACCCGCGCTTCGTCGCGATCGTCTTCGGCGCCGGCGACTTCCGCACGCGGACCGAGGATCGGGCGGCGCCGCCCACGCTTGCGGCCGGCGATTGCCTCGCGCTGGGTCCGGTGATCGCGACGGTGGAGCGCCTGCTCGATCATCCGCGCCTCGTTGAATTGCGCTTCGCGGGCTCGAGCGAGAGCGTGTGGTCGGCGATCGCGCATCACGGGCGGCCGATCCAGTACGCGCACATTCCCGCGCCGCTCGCGATGTGGGACGTTTGGACGCCGATCGCGGCGGCACCCGTTGCGTTCGAGCCGCCGTCGGCGGGCTTCACCCTCGACTGGCAGTCGCTCGCGGCGATGCGCGAACGCGGCGCCGGCTTCGCCACCCTCACGCTCGCGGCCGGCATCTCGTCCACCGGCGACGTGGCGCTCGACGCGCGCCTGCCGTTCGACGAGCCCTATCGCATACCGGAGAGCACCGTGTGCGCGATCCACCGCGCCAGGGCGCGAGGCGGCCGCATCATCGCGATCGGAACGACGGTGGTGCGCGCTCTCGAAAGCGCCGCGGCAGGCGACGGCCGATTGCGCGGCGGCGACGGCATCGCGAAGCTGCGCATCGGTACGGGCACGCGGCTGCGCGTGGTCGATGCGATTCTCTCGGGAACGCACGAGCCGGGCACCAGCCACTACCAGCTGCTGCGCGCGTTCGCCGACGACGCGAAGCTCGACCGCATGAACGACGAGCTCGAGCGCGGGCGCTATCGCACGCACGAGTTCGGCGACTCGATCCTCGTCGGGACTCTATAGTGTGGAAATGGCTGAACCCCTTGCCGCCGACGATCCTGTGCCGGCCCCGCCGGCCGCGCCCACCATGCGCGACTGCTGCCGCGGCGGATGCGATCCGTGCGTGTTTCAGATCTTCGAAGAAGAGCTCGCGCGGTATGAAGTGAAGCTGCGCGAGTGGAAGCTGCGCCACCCGGGCGATAACTCCTGAAGGAACCCATGATGTCTCACCAAAAAAAGGCTCACGCCATCGGCTTCAATCATGTCGCCCTCGAAGTCGGCGACATCGACGAAGCGCTCGCCTTCTACGGGCGATTGTTCGAATTCGGGCTGCGCAGCCGCAGCGCTACCGATGCCTTCATCGACTTGGGCGACCAGTTCATCGCCCTGCAGAAGGGACGTGCACAGTCGCCCGACGACGGCCGGCACTTCGGACTCGTGGTTGACGACAAGGAGGCCGTGCGCAAGGCGCTCGCCGCGGCCGGAGTGCGTACGATTCCGGGCCCCTTCCTGGACTTCCTCGATCCGTGGGGGAACCGGATCGAAATCGTCAGCTACGAGAATGTCCAGTTCACCAAGGCGCCGCAGGTGTTGCGCGGGATGGGACTGCCGGGGCTGAAGAAGAATGCCGCCGCGCGCAAGGAGCTGGCGCAGAAGGGGATGGCGCTGGAGTGAGACTGGGCCCGGCCCATCGCCGCAGCGGCAGCGGCCGGGGCGACGAACGCACGCTATTGGTAGTCCTTCGGGTCTCCCGAGTCCTTCGGATGTTGCACGATCCGCTTCCACTGTTCGCCGGCGGGGAAATTGAGGACGATGAGCCGCGGCGGAATGGGCTTGGCGAACCACTTGTCGTAGATCGCGTTGATTTCTCCGGAGCCGAAGACCGCGGTCAGCGCGCCGTCGACCAAGCGCTTGAATTGGGGGTCGTCGCGGCGAAGCATCAGCGCGTAGGGATCGGAGGCCATGCCGTCGATCGACACGAGCGCGTACGCGTCGGGCGTCCTGGAGTTGGCCGCGAGGCCCGCGAGAAGGATGTCGTCTTCGGCGAACGCCACGGCGCGGCCGGTCTCGACGAACATGAAGGACTCGGGGTGGTCCTTGCCCTGCAGGATCGTCATGCCGAGGCTCAACCGCGAATTGAGCTCGTTCACTTTCTGCAGGGTGTTGGTCCCGGCCGTCACGACGCCCGTCTTTCCCTTCAGGTCCTGCAGGCTGCGAATGCCGCCCGCCTTCTTCGCGATGAATTTCGTGTTCACGATGAAGGTGGTGAGGCTGAAGGCGACCAGCCGCTGGCGCTCGAGGTTGTTCACGGTCGAGCCGCATTCCAGGTCGACGGTTCCGTTGGCGATGAGGGGGATGCGGTTCGCGGACGTAACGACCTGCTTCCGCACCTCGAGGTTCGGCATCTTGAGCTCGCGCTTCACCGCCTCGGCGACGCGGTTGCAAAGGTCCACGGAATAACCGACGGCATTCTGGTTGTCGTCGAGGAACGAGAACGGGATGGAGGCGTCGCGCACCCCCAGCACGATGGCGCCGTTGTCCTTGATCTTCTTCAGGGTGCCGGACTCCTGCGCAACGGCGCTTGTCGCGGCAACGGCGATGCAAAGCACGAGGGTGCAAAAGCGCGTCATGTTCGTCTCCGGGTTGCAACATTTGTTGCTGCTTGTTAATGTACTGCAACATTTGATTCCCCGCAACGCCATGCCGCAGCATCAGCCGCCGAAGACACGGGAGGCGCTGGGCGCTCTTGTCCGCGAGCGCTTCGCGGACCTGAGCCCGGAGTTTCAGAGGGCCGCGCGCTTCCTTGCCGACCATCCCGACGAGATCGCCGTCTCGTCGATGCGCTCGCTTGCCGCGCGCGCGGGAATCCAGCCCCCCACCCTGGTTCGTTTCGCGCAGTCGCTCGGCTTCCCCGGATGGCCGGCGATGCGCGAGATCTTCGTCGCCAGCTTCCGCACGCGCAGCGTCCCTTACGCATCGCGGGCGAGGGCCCTGGTGAAGCGAGGCGGCGCTGCCGACCTGGTCGGCGAAGTCTCGGCGGCGCAGAAACTCGACATCGATTCCACGCGCATGCAGAGCTCCGCATCGCTGCCCAGGGTCGCCGGCTTGCTGAGAAAGGCGCGCACCGTCCATGTCGCCGGATTCCGGGCGAGTTACGCGATCGCATTCGGATTCGCCTATCTCTACCGGCTGTTTCGCCCGAGCGTCTCGCTCGTCGGCACGGAGGGCGGCACGCTGGAAATGCAGCTGCGGGCGATCGCGCCCGGCGATGCGGCGGTGGTCGTGAGCTTCGCGCCTTACTCGCGCGAGTCCCGGCTCGTGGCCGAAGCGGCGTCGCGTGCGAAGTGCAAGGTGATCGCGATCACCGACAGTGCCGTGGCGCCGATCGCGCTGCTCGCGGATGAAACGGTGGTGTTCTCGGTCACCAGCCCGTCGTTTTTCCCGTCGCTGGTCGGCGGGATTTCCGTGGCCGAGAGCCTGCTCGCCGTCATCGTGTCGCAGGAAGGCAAGGGCGTGGTGAAGCGCATCGAGGCCGCCGAACGGCAGCTCTTCGATTCCGGCGCGTACGAGGAGGTGCAATGAGCCGGATCATCCATCGAACGCTGCGCGGCACCCTTCCCTTCGCGGTGTCGGGCCGCGGCGTGACCATCACCGATCGCGACGGCCGGGAATACATCGACGCGAGCGGAGGGGCGGCGGTGTCATGCCTGGGCCACGGACACCCCGACGTGATCGCCGCGATGCATGCGCAGATCGATCGCATCGCCTACGCGCACACCGGATTCTTCACGACGGAGGTCGCCGAGGAGCTCGCGAGCACGCTCGTCGCCGACGCACCGCAGGGCATCGGCTACGTCTACATGGTCTCCGGCGGCTCCGAGGCGGTGGAGGCCGCGCTCAAGCTCGCGCGCCAGTACTTCGTCGAGACCGGCGAGCCGCAGCGATCGAAGTTCATCGCGCGCCGGCAGAGCTATCACGGCAACACGCTCGGGGCGCTCGCGGTCGGGGGCAACGAGTGGCGGCGCAGCCAGTTCTCGCCGCTGCTGATCGACGTGGGACGGGTTTCGCCCTGCTACGAGTACCGGGACCGCCGCGAGAGCGAGAGCGCCGGGCAGTATGGCGAGCGGCTTGCGTCGGAGCTCGAAGCGAAGATCGAAGAGCTGGGCGCGCGCGAGGTCATCGCCTTCGTCGCCGAACCCGTCGTCGGAGCCACCATGGGCGCGGTTGCGCCCACGCCCGGTTATTTCAAGCGCATTCGCGAGATCTGCGATCGCCACGGAATCCTGCTCATCCTCGATGAAGTGATGTGCGGCATGGGGCGCACGGGAACGCTGCACGCCTGCGAGCAGGAAGGCATCGCGCCGGACTTGATGACGATCGCCAAGGGCCTCGGCGGCGGCTATCAGCCGGTGGGCGCGGTGCTCGCATCAGCGAGGATCGTCGAGGCGATTCGCAAGGGAAGCGGACTCTTTCAGCATGGCCACACGTACATCGGCCATCCGGTCGGCGCCGCCGCGGCACTCGCCGTGCAGCGCGTCATCAAGCGTGACGGACTCCTCGCCAAGGTGAGAACGGACGGCGCCTACTTCGCGCAGCTCCTTCGTTCGGCGCTAGCCGATCACCCCTGCGTCGGCGATATCCGCGGCCGGGGACTTTTCATGGGCGTGGAGTTGGTCGAGGACCGCGGATCCAAGCGGCCCTTCGACCCGCCGCTCAAACTGCATGCCCGAATCAAGGCCGAAGCGATGAGCCGTGGACTCATGGTCTATCCGATGGGCGGGACCATCGATGGCGTCAACGGCGACCACGTGCTTCTCGCGCCGCCGTTCATCGCCTCGCGGGCGGAGCTGGGGGAGATCGTCGAGCGGATCACGGCGTCGATCGACGCGGGGACGGCGGCGCTGAAGCGCGCGGCTTAGGGAGATTGGGCCCCGGGCCATCGCCGCAAGTGCGGCGCCCGGGGCGACGAGAGCGGCGGCCGGGGCGACGAATTGCGTCAATAACGGGCGTTTCCCGGCGTACGGGGAAATGGGATTACGTCACGGACGTTGGCAAGGCCTGTTATGTACGCTACGGTACGTTCGAATCCCAGGCCGAATCCGGCGTGGGGGACGGTGCCGTAGCGGCGCAGGTCGCGGTACCAGCCGTAGGCGTTCAGATCCAGCCCCGATTCGGTAATGCGCCGGTCGAGCACCTCGAGCCTTTCCTCGCGCTGGCTGCCGCCGACGATCTCGCCGATTCCGGGCGCGAGCACGTCCATCGCGGCCACGGTCTTCCCGTCGTCGTTCATGCGCATGTAGAACGCCTTGATCTCCTTCGGGTAGTTCATGAGGATCACCGGGCCGCCGACATGCTTCTCGGCGAGATAGCGCTCGTGCTCGCTCTGCAGGTCCATGCCCCACTTCACCGGGAACTCGAACTTCTGCTGCGATTTCTCGAGCACCGCGATCGCCTCGGTGTAATCCATGCGCACGAACGGCTTGTCGACGATGCCCTGCAGCTTCGCGATGACGCCCTTCTCGATGCGCTCCTCGAAGAACGCCATGTCGTCGGCGCGCTCCTCGAGCACCGCCCTCAACACGTACTTCAGCAGCCGCTCGGCGAGTGTCGCGTCGTCGGAAAGATCGGCGAACGCGATCTCGGGCTCGATCATCCAGAACTCCGCGAGGTGGCGGCTGGTGTTCGAGTTTTCCGCCCGGAAAGTGGGCCCGAACGTGTACACCTTCGAGAGCGCCATGCAGTACGTCTCGACGTTGAGCTGGCCCGAGACGGTGAGGAAAGCTTCGCGCCCGAAGAAGTCCTGTGAAAAGTCGATTCGGTGATCGGCTGTCTTCGGAAGGTTGAGCAGGTCCAGGGTCGAAACCCGGAACAATTCGCCCGCGCCCTCGGCGTCGGAGGCGGTGATGATCGGCGTGTTCACCCAGAGGAAGCCGTCCTCGTCGAAGAAGCGATGGATTGCCCGGGCGAGCGTGTGGCGCACGCGCGAGGTCGCGCCGATCACGTTGGTGCGCGGTCTCAGGTGCGCCACTTCGCGCAGGAACTCCATCGTGTGCGGCTTGGGCTGGATCGGATAGGTGTCGGGATCGTCGACCCAGCCGATGACGCGGATCTCGCTCGCCTGCATCTCGAACGGCTGTCCCTTCGCGGGCGAGGGCACGACCGTCCCGGTCGCCTCCACCGAGCAGCCCGCGGTGAGGCGCTGCACTTCGGAGGCGTAGTTCGCGAGCGCGGCGAGTGCGACGACCTGCACCGGGTGAAAACACGAGCCATCGGTGACGTGCACGAAGGACAGGCCCGCCTTGGAGTCGCGACGCGTACGCACCCACCCGCGTACAGTCACTGGTTTGTCCGCGGGAGCTTGCCCGGCGAGGATGGAGCGAACGGAGCGCAGGTTCATCAGGATGTCGGTTGGTCCCGTAAACCTCTGATTTTACGCTATAAAAGGCGTGCTATGCAGAATAATACGCAGAACGCAACGTTCCGGCCCGAAAGCATCAAAACTGGAACAAAGGCTGCTTGGAGAAGTCAATGGTCGATACGGTTTTGGTTCGACGGGCTGACAAGACCAATCGGAGAGCAGCGTCGTCATGAGCGGAAAGGCGCGTCCTTTTCCGGGCTTCACCACCATTCCGCGCGGCCGACGGCTGGTGGTGATCGTCTGGGTTTTCGTCGCCATCGTCGTCTGCCTCCTCGTCGCCGCGGTCTATAGCCTCGAGCTCCTCGCCGCCGGACGCGCCTTCGTCGGCGCCGAAGGCCTGTGGTCGCGCGCCCAGAAGGACGCCACCTTCCACCTCACGCGCTACGCCCTCGACGGCAAGGAATCCGACTTCAAGGCGTACGAGCGCGCCATCGCCGTGCCCCGCGGCGACCGCCAGGCGCGCCTGGAGCTCACGAAACCCGATCCCGACTACGCCGCCGCGCGCGAAGGATTCCTCAAGGGTCGCAACCACCCCGCCGACGTCGACGCGATGATCACGCTCTTCCGGCGCTTCCGCCATTTCACGCCGGTGGAGCAATCGGTGGGGCTGTGGGCGAGGGCCGACCAGCAGATCGAAAGCCTGATGGCGATCGCGCAGGAGCTGCGCAACGCGGGTCCCCTCCTCGACACGGCGGCGCGCGAGCACGAGGTGATCCGCATCGGGCAGCTCCACGCGACGGTGGGATTCCTCGCCGAGGCGATCGCCGCCTCTCTCGGCGAAGCGCAGCGCGCCGCGCAGACGTTGCTGCTCGCCGGCATGCTGCTGCTCGCCGGCGCGCTGCTCGTGGCGGGGATCATGATCTCGCAGCGCTTCGTGGTGCAGAACGACAAGCTTCAGGAGACGCTGCGCGAAAGCGAGGCGCAGCTGAGGCATCTGATTGAATCCGCGCCGCTGCCGCTCCTCATCCTGCGCGCCGGCGACCAGCAGCTCCTCTACGCCAATGAGAGAGCCCTGCAGCAGTTCGCGTTGAACGTCGACTCGCTGCAGGGCAAGACGCTGTCGGAATTCCACGTCGACCCGGAGGCGCGCGCGGCGCTGCCCGAAGTGCTCTCGCGCCAGGGCTCGGTGCGCGACTACGAGGTGCACCTGAAGGACAGCAACGGGCGGCAGTTCTGGCTGCTCATGTCGGCGCAGCCGATTCGCTACAGCGGCGTGACGGGGCTGCTCACGGCGCTGGCCAACATCGACGACCGCAAGCGCATGCAGGACGACATGCGGCGCAAGGCGATGCACGACCAGCTCACCGGGCTGCCCAACCGCTCGATGTTCATGGAATCCCTCGGGCACGCGGTGCGCAAGGCGCGGCGCCGCTCGGGCCGGTTCTCGGTGCTCTTCCTCGACCTGGACCGCTTCAAGGAGGTGAACGATTCCCTCGGCCACTCCGCGGGAGACCAGCTCCTGCAGGCGGTCTCCGAGCGGCTGGCGAGCGCGGTTCGCCAGAGCGACCTCGTCGCGCGCCTGGGAGGAGACGAGTTCGTGGTGCTGATCGAGGATCACGTGGGCCCCGAGGAAGTGATGATCGTGGCGCAGAAGGTGCTCGCGTACCTCTACCGCCCGGTGCTGATCGAATGGCGCGAGGTGAACATCTCGGGAAGCATCGGCATCGCGAGCTTCCCCGAGGATGGCCAGGATCCGGAGACGCTGGTGAAGAACGCCGACGCCGCCATGTACCTCGCCAAGGATCGCGGCCGCAACAACTTCCAGTTCTATTCCGACGACTTGAACCGCATCAGCGTCGAGAGATCCGGGCTCGAGAGGCGCGTGCGCGCCGCGCTCGACAACGACGAATTCTTCCTCCAGTACCAGCCCGAGATCGAGCTCGCCACCGGGAAGCTGAAGGGCGTGGAGGCGTTGCTGCGCTGGAAGGAGCCTGCGACCAACGTCGTGATGCCCGCGGACTTCCTGCCGCTCGCCGAGGAGAACGGCAGCATCATCTCCATCGGCGACTGGGTGATCGCGCGCGCGCTCCAGGACCTGAAGGCATGGCAGGACCTGGGCATGGACCTCACGCTCTCGATCAACATCTCCGGGCGCCAGCTGCAGCACCAGGAGCTCGCGCAGGACGTGAAGAAGGCGCTGCATATGCACGGCATCGCGCCGGGAAAGCTGCGCCTCGAGATCCCCGAGACCGCGCTCATGTTCGACACGCAATCCGCCGACCGCGCCATCCGCGCGCTGCACGCCATCGGCGTGGAGATCGCGATCGACAACTTCGGCACCGGCTACTCGTCGCTGGGACTGGTGCGCGGCTTCGCGGTGACCGCGGTGAAGATCGACCGATCGCTCGTGAGCAGCTGCACCAACAAGCGCGATTGCGCGGCGATCGTGCAGGCGATGGGCGCGATGGGGCGCAACCTCGGCCTCACGGTGATCGCCGGCGGCGTCGAGACCGAGGAGGAGCGGCGCATGGTCGCTTCACTCGGCTGCGACCGCGCGCAGGGCCATCTCATCGGACGCCCGGTGGAGTGGGGGAAGATTGGGCCCCGGCCCATCGCCGCGACCGCGGCGGCCGGGGCGACGAACTCCTAGGCCCACGTCATCCCGGACGCCGCGACTGCGGCGACGCGACTGCGGCGATGGGCCGGGATCCAGTGACCCGGCGTAGCGCGGCGATCACCGCCATTGGCGATCACCGCCATTTTAGTATGCTGGGGGAATGGCGATCCCCTGGCTCGAGATTTTCATCGGCTCGTATGTGATCTGGGTGCTGGTCGCCTGCATGACCCTGCTGCTCGAGCGGCGCTCGCCCACCGCCACGCTTTCGTGGATCTTCGCGTTCATCGCGATCCCGTTCGTCTCCGGCGTCTACTACATGATGTTCGGCCCGCGGCGCCTGAAAAGGCGCAGGCGCCGCTACGGGATTGCCCGCGGCTCGGTCAACCGCAAGCTCGGGCAGGCCGGGGAAGGGCCGGCGCGCCCCGATCTCACGCCCGATGCCGCGGCGCTCGCCCAGGTAGCACGCAAGCTCGAGCAAGGCGAGCCCACGTTCGCCTCCGCCGTGCGGCTCCTCGACGACGGCGACGCGTGCTTGCAGGCGCTCGAGGAGAAGATCCTCGCGTCCAAGCACCACATCCATCTCGAGTACTACATCTGGGAGCCGGACGACGTCGGAGCCCATTTCCGCGACCTGCTCGCGGACGCCGCGCGGCGCGGCGTCGAGGTTCGGGTGCTCTACGATGCGATGGGCTCCTCGCACCTGAACGACGCCTTCTGGCGGCCGCTACGCGAGGCCGGCGGCCAGGTGATCGCCTTTAATCCCGTGCGCTTCCTGCGCATCACTTTCGGCAATTTCCGCACCCATCGCAAGATCGCGGTCTGCGACGGGATCACCGGCTTCCTCGGCGGGATCAATCTTCACAACCTCGCGACCGCCACGCGCTCGGGAAAAAACGCATGGCGCGACCAGCACACGCAAATCGACGGCGAGCCGGTTTACCGGCTGCAGCGCCTCTTCCTCGAGAACTGGAACTATTCGCGCGGGGCCTTCAAGCTCACCGCCAACAATGCCGACAAGTATTTCCCCGCGGCGCGCATCGGCAAGGGCGTGCCGGTGCAGATCGTTTCCAGCGGCCCCGACGACGACAACGCTCCGATGCACGCCTACTTCCTCGCCGCGCTTTCGACCGCGCGCAAGCGCGTCTTGATCGAGACGCCATACCTCATTCCCGACGAGCCGCTCGAAAGCGCGCTTCGCATCGCCGAGTTGCGCGGGGTCGACGTGCAGGTGATCGTCCCCAGGCAGGGCGACTCGAAGATCGTCACCGCCGCCTCGCACACCTACTGCGATTCGCTCGGTAAGGCGGGCATCGGCATCTACGAGTACGGGCCGCCGATGCTGCACGCCAAGACGATGGTGATCGATGAGACGGTGGCGATCGTCGGCACCGCCAACCTCGACAACCGCAGCTTCCGCCTGAACTTCGAAGTCGCCGCCGCGTTCTACGACGAGACGATCGTCCGCAGGCTCGCCAGGCGCTTCGAGGAGGATCGCGCGGTCTCGCGGCCGTTTTCCCACCGGCGGCGCAGCGAGAAGCTCACGGCGCTGCTGGAGTCGATCGCCCGGCTTACTTCGCCGGTGCTGTAACCCTCACCCCGGCCCTCTCCCCAGGGTGAGGGAGAAAATCTGGCCGACGAGGTCGTGGCCGAAGCTGTGGTGCTTCTCCTGCCTTACGCGCTTGAAGCCGGCTTCCTCGTAGAGGTGGCGCGCCGCGTGCAGGACGCTGTTGGTCCAGAGCATGACGCGCCGGTAGCCGGCGGCGCCGGCGAAGCGGATGCATTCGTTCACGAGGGCCCGGCCGACGCCTTTCCCGCGCGCGGTCGGCTCGACCAGCAGCAGGCGCAGTTGCGCGACGTGCGCCGAGCGCTCGACGAGGAAGACACAGCCCACGCGTTCGCCAAGGTACTCCGCGATCCACGCCTGCTCGCGCCGCGGTTTGTGGTTGCGCAAGTACCCGGCGACGATCTCGGCCACCAAGGCTTCGAAGGTCGAGTCCCATCCGTACTCCTGCGCGTACAACGCGCCATGGCGCCCGATGACCCAGCCGAAATCGCCGGGCAGGGGCGCGCGCATCACGAACGACCACCGCGCATCCTGGCCTGCGCCCAGCACGTCCTCGATAGTGCCCATGGCGTGCATGAGACGATCACGCTGTGCCTCCGATAGCTTCTCCACACTGGCGCGCACCTCGCGCTCCGAGAGGATGTCGACCAGCCGGAACGCCTTCCCGCCGCGCTCGGTCAAGCGAAGCTCGCGAATGCGGCCGTCGTGGCCCGCGGGCCGGCTGGCGACAAGGCCCTTGTCCTTGAAGTCGCGCAGGATGCGGCTCACGTAGCCGGCGTCCATCCCCAGCTCCTGCTCGAGCCACGAGGCCGAGATGCCTTCGTTGTGGGCGAGCTCCCAGAGGATGCGCATCTCGGCGAGCGAATAGGCGCCCCCGAAGAGCGCCTCGTTGAGGACGCCGATCCGCCGGGTGTAGAAGCGGTTGAAGCGGCGCACCGCCGCCACTCTTTCGGCGACGGGCCGCTCGGTACGGCGGCGGATGAGCCCCTGCTGTCGCGCGAGGGCCCGGGCGACTTCCGTAGCCTGGGACATGGTGGCCCCTTCAATATAATAGTTGCCAGAGTCAACCAGTTTATTGACAAAGTCAACTAACTAAATGGGAGGGAGGTGAGGGTAGGCGCCGGACTTCGATATCTGGATTGTCATTCCCGCCCCCGATTTTAGGCGCTCGAGGGCAGGCTCCGTCGGGAATCCAGCCTGGGTCCCCGCCTACGCGGGGACGACAATCACCTGGGAACCGGCGGGAGCGGCCGATACGGCTTCGGATAGGCCGCGACGGAGAGGTTGCCGTCCCGGTCGTAGGCCTGCACGCCGAAGAGAAAGTTGTCCTTGGAGATGCCAACCAGCGTCTCGCGCATCACGTTGCCCACGTCGCGCGCGTGCTGCCAGGACGCGGAGGTGGTTTCGCGCCACACGATGCGGTAGCCGGCCACACCGGGCTCCGGATTCGGCTTCCAGCGCAGCGTGGTGTCGTTCTCGAGGCGGATGTTCTCCATCTCGACTTCCTTCGGCGTCGAGGGGCCGAGGGCCAGCGAGGCGAGCGCCGCGGCGTTCACGCGTGCGACATCGGCCACGAACGCGAAGTCGACGAACTCCGGAAGATCTCCGTATTGCACGCCGTCGACCCTGCGCACGTCCTGGTGCTGGTGGCGCCAGTCTTCGATGGGCTCGGTGAAGCGCAGCGCCGCATAGCCCGCGTCGAGGAATGGAAAATGGTCTCCGCCGCGCAAGTACCGGTCGCGCCGCCAGATGATGTCCACCTTCATTCCCGGCACGTGGCGCTCGGCGGCCTCCTTCACGTAGCGCGCGAGCTGGCGCGTGGGCAGGTCGTTCTCGCCGCCGGTGCGCAGGATCGCCACGATATCCGCCGCAAGGGTCGTCGACGGCGGCACGCCCTCGGCGAAGAGGCGCACGCGCCCGCGAATCACCGTGCCGTCGGCGCCGCGCGTGTTGCCGACGATGTCTTTGGTGAGCATGCCCGCGATGTCGAGCCCTTTCTCCTTCGCGTTCTTCGCCCAGCCGGTGGCGCCGAGCAACCCCTGCTCTTCGCCCGCCACGGTCATGAAGACGAGTGTCGCGTCGAAGCGGTGCTTCGACATCACGCACGCAAGCTCCATCGACACCGCCGTGCCGGACGCATCGTCGGTGGAGCCGGGCGCGTCCTTCTCCGGATCGATGGGGCTCGACGGCATCGAGTCGTAATGGCCGCTCACCACATAGATGCGATCGCGGCTTTCGGCCTGCTCGCCCGCAAGCGTGGCGACGACGTTCACGATGTTGGTGGGCTTCGGAACCCGCGGCCCCGTGGTGACCAGGTGCTCGTCGAATGCGACCTTCAGTCGATCGCCCGATTCGCGCGCGCATGCGTCGAGCTCGGCCTTGATCCAGCGCCGCGCCGCGCCGACGCCGCGCGTCTCCGACGTCGGATCGGAGAGCGAATTGCGCGTGCCGAAGGAAGCGAGCTTGCGGATCCGCGCTTCGATCCTGGCGGGGGAAATCTCGGAGATGATCGCGCTGATGCGGGGATTCGGATCCCCGGGAGCGCCAAAAGCCGGCGCGCAGGCCGGCAATACGAGTACGAGCGCTACCGCAATGCCGGTCTTCATGAATCGTAGTATGGTGACTCGCGCCACGTTCGTCCACACAGGGAGAATCTCGTGATGAAGGAATCTCGCGCCGCGGCGGCGCTGCTCCTCGCCGCGTTCGCCGCCCCCGCCGCGCTCGCGCAGGCGGTGGTCAACACCAGCAAGTATCCCGGCAAAGTCCACCTGCTTCCCGCCACGATCGAAACGACGCAATGGGGCTGGTTCGACAACGCGCAGGCGCCCGTCCTCAAGGTGGATTCCGGCGACACCGTGGTGCTCGAGACGATGATGCACTCGCACAACCAGGTCGTGCCGGGACGCACCATCGAGGAAATCAAGAAGCTGCGCACCGACCATCCCGGGCGCGGACCGCACACGATGACCGGGCCGATCTACGTGAACGGCGCCGAGCCCGGTGACGTGCTCAAGGTCACGATCCAGAAGATCGTGCCGCGCGCCTACGGCACGAACTTCAACGTGCCCGGCATGTTCGGCCAATTCCCGAGCCAGTATCCCGACGGCCAGGTGAAGTATCTCTACCTCGACGTGGACAAGATGGAGATCGAGTTCCTGCCGGGAGTGTTCGTTCCGCTGGCGCCCTTCCCGGGCACGCTGGGTGTCGCGCGCGCCGAGCCCGGCCGCTACAGCACTGTGCCGCCGGGCGAGTTCGCGGGCAACATGGACATCCGCGACCTTACCGAGGGCACGACGCTTTACGTCCCGGTGTGGGTGAAAGGCGCGCTGCTTTGGACGGGCGACTCCCACGCCGCGCAGGGCAACGGCGAGGTGAACCTCACCGCGGTCGAGACCGCCTACAAGGAGATCGCGCTCACGGCGACGGCGCTGAAGAACATGAAGCTCGACTTCCCGCGCATCGAGACGGCCACGCATTGGATCACGATGGGCTTCGACCGCGATCTCAATCTCGCATGGAACCAGGCGCTCGCGCAGACGGTCAAGTTCCTCGGCGAGCAGAGGAAGCTCGCCCCGGACGCGGCGGCGCTCGCGATGACCACGGTTTCCGACTGCCGCGTCTCGCAGGTGGTCAACATCAAGAAGGGAATCCATTGCCTCACGCCGAAGGACCTGCGCGCGAGCGGCATCCCCGAGCGCCCGGCCGCGGAGACCTCGAGCTATTACGTCACCACGGGGCGCGACGTCGACTTGAACAAGGCGATGGATTCCGCGTCGATGGCGATGATCAAGCTCCTCGAAGGCAAGGGAATCGCGCGCCTCGACGCCTACGGCCTGGCGAGCGCGGCGATGGATTGCCGCGTCGGCGACATGTCCGGACGCGAGGGCAGCATCCACTGCGTGGTGCCGAAGAGCCTCTGGAGAAAGTGACCTATCGATGGGCGGCATTCGCATGTGCGCTGCTTTTTTCTTCAGCGTCACCTGCCCAACTCAAACTCGTCGCCACGACGGCCGAGCTCGAATCCCTCGCGCTCGCCGTCGGCGGTGACGCCGTCTCCGCCTCACACCTGATTCCCGCCGGGCAGGACGCGGAGAGCTTTCAGCCGCGGCCGCAGGATCTGGCGCGCGTGCGCGACGCGCAAGCGATCGTGCGCGTCGGCCTCGACTACGACCTGTGGCTCGACCGCCTGCTCGCCCAGTCCGGCAATGCCGCCGTGCAGCGCGCAGGCGCGGGGTACATCGACGCCTCGACCGACGTGGCGCTCCTCGACGTGAGAAGCGGCGGCATCGGTCCCGGTGACGGACACGCGCACGGCCGCGGCAACCCGCACTACTGGCTCGATCCCGCCAACGCGGAGATGGTGACCGGAACGATCCTCGAGGCGCTGGCACGGCTCGACCCGCCCAACGCGAAGAAATTCGAGGCGAACCGCCTCGCCTTCCTCGAGCGCCTCGAGACCAGGATGGCGCAATGGTCGAGCGCGCTCCGGGAGGTCCCGCCGCTGATCGCGTACCACGACACGTGGCCCTATTTCGCGCGGCGCTTCCGGCTGCGCTTCGTCGGCGTGATCGAGACGCGTCCCGGCGTGGCCGCGAGCCCCTCGCACCTCGCTTCCCTGATCCAGCTCGCGAAGAAGGAGCGCGTCGGCGCCATCGTGCGCGAGCCGCACGAGCCGCAGCGCGACGCCGCGTTCATCGCCGCGCGCGCCGGCGCCAAAGTCGTCGTCCTCGCCTCGAGCGTGGGCGCGGTCCCCGAGGCGCACGACTACCTCTCCCTCATCGACTACAACGTCCGGATGTTGGCGAAATGACTGACGCTCTCTCATTCCTGGCACTTCCTGCACTTGCCTGCGCAGCCCTGGTGGGCATCCACTCGTACTTCGGCCTGCACGTCCTGAAGCGCAACGTCATCTTCGTCGACTTGGCGCTGGCGCAAGTCGCGGCCCTCGGCGCCACCGCGGCGTTCCTGCTGGGCCACTCGCCGCAGAGCCTCGCCGCGCACAGCTACGCGCTCGGCTTCACGCTCGCCGCCGCCGCCCTCCTCGCCTCGACGCGCGCGTGGTCGAATCGCGTGCCGCAGGAAGCGCAGATCGGCGTGATCTACGTGGTCGCCGCGGCGGGCGCGCTCCTCCTCGTCGATCGCGCGCCGCAGGGCGCGGAACATATCCGCCAGATCCTGACCGGCAACATCCTCACCGTCGGCTGGGACGAGCTGCGCTGGGCGATTCCGCTCTACCTCGCGGTCGGCATCGGCTATCCGCTGCTGGTGCGCACCTTCAAGCCGGGCGGCTGGCTCGCGGAGTTTCTCTTCTATGCCGCCTTCGGGCTCGTGGTGACGAGCTCGGTCGCGCTCGCCGGCGTGCTGCTCGTGTTCGCATTCCTCATCATCCCCGCGGCCATAGGCGTCCTGCACGCGCACGTGTTCCGCCGCCAGCTCGCGATCGCGTGGATCGCCGGAACGCTCACCGCCATGGCCGGGCTCGCCCTTTCATACGCGGGCGATTTCTCGACCGGCGCCACGCTCGTATGCACGTATGGTTTCGCGCTCGCGGTCGCGGGCGTGGCCGAGGGCCTGCGCGCGCCGCAGCCCTACGGCGCCAAGTTCGAAATCGCCGTGCGCATCGGCCGATGGGTGACCGCCGCCGTGCTCATCGCCTCGGCCGCATGGATCGTGGTCTCGCCGCGCGCCGACCAGCCGGTGCTCGACACGCTGGAGCGCGCCTTCCCCGCGATCCGCAGCGCCTACATGGACGCCAAGTCGATCGCGATCGCGGCCGACGCCGAGAGCTTCCTTGAGCGCTACCGCGCCGAGGCGCAGGCGCTGCGCGACCGCGAGGCGGAACGGCGCTGGAAAGGCGAGCCCCTCGAGGAGCACGAGGTGCGGCGCATCGCCTCGTTCCTCAAGTCGAACAACGAGATGATGAAGGGCGAGGAGTTCGTCGCCCGCGAGATGCGCAATCGCGCGCGCGAATTGCGGCGCCTCTGGATCGCCGCGGTGTTGCTCGTCTTTGCGCTGGCCCTCTTCGTGCGTCCACCGAGACCCCGCTAGCGCGTTATAGGGGTATGGTCCGAACCCCCTCAGGCATTCCCCCTCCCCGCCCGCCCTCGAGCCCGCCCAAGACACTCGGCCGGGCCCGCCGGCGGCATCGTCCATCAGGCGCATGACATGGAATTTTGAGGGTCGCGGGAGGTCAACCCTGCACTATGACGACCAAACTCCAGCAGCCTTTCAAGCGCGAGCTCGAGCTGAACGGCGAGAAGTACACCCTGACCGTCTCTCCCGAGGGCTTCAAGCTGGTCCAGAAGGGCAAGCGCAAGGGCATCGAGCTCACCTGGGCCGCGATCACCGGCGGAGAAGCGGCGCTCGCGGCGGCGTTGAACGCCTCGCTTGCGCCCAATCCGCGCCCGTCGCTCGAGATGATGCCGCGCTCCCTGAGCGGCAATCATACGAAGCACTAGCAGGCAAGCCCGGCGCGAGATAGAACCGCGGCACCTCGCCGCGCCGCACCGGCATGGCTTCTAATCGCGCTTCATGCCGCATAATATCGCGATGAAAAAAGCCGACCTCGAAAAACTCAAGGGCAGCCGCATCGGCGGGCCCTCCCGCGTTCCCGACCGCTTCGGCAGGGACTCCGCCGCTCCCATGGACAAGCGCGAGCAGCGTGAGCGCGATCGCGAGATGGGCCTCGTGCCCTTCGCCGTGAAGCTGCACGGCGACCTCGTGCGCGAGATCCACGCCCTCGCCCACGAGCGCGGCGTGGGGCTGAACGAGATCGCGACCGAGCTCATCAAGAAGGGCATGGCCAAGAAGTAGCGCCATGGGACTGGCAGCCCTCCTGCTCGCCGCGGTCCTCATTCCCGCCCCCGACGACTGGCGCAAGGAAACCTTCCCGTTTCCATTGGCCTTCGCGCCGGCCATTCCGTACGAAGGCAGCGAGCAGGTGCGCTTCTCGCCGGGCTGGGCGCGCTTCGATGAAGACGCGGGCTTCAGCTACGTCTTCATGTGGGACCTGAAGGCGAAGCCGACGACCACCGAGGATCTCGAAGATCACCTCGAGACGTACTTCAACGGGCTGATGGACGGCGTGGGCTACGGGCGCAAGGTCGAGGCCACGCCGATTCCCGCCTCGGTCGCCCTCCACCCGATGACCGCGGTGCGTGGATGGACGCGCGCCTGGGGCGCCGAGGTGCGCACCTGGAACGCTTTCTCCAGGGGCGAGCCGCTGCTCCTGCAAGGCGAAGTCGCGCACCGCCAGTGCGGCCCGGGGCGCATGCAGGTCTTCTTCGCTTTCTCCCATGCGAAACGCGACCGGCCCATCTGGGACCAGTTGCGCCGCATTCGCCAGGCAACGGAGTGCGGGGAGCCGGTGTCATAAGAGCTAGCCGCTACAATCGCGTGGATGCCCTCCATCCACGAGCCCGCGCGCGACACTCCCATTCGGGGCGAGTTCGACGTGGTCGTCCTGGGCGGCGGGCCGGCCGGAATCGCCGCCGCGGCCGCGGCGGCGCGCGGCGGAAGCAGCACGCTCCTCATCGAGCGCTACGGCTTTCTCGGCGGCATGGGCACCGCGGCGGGCGTGACCAATTTTTGCGGCCTGCATGCCAACGTCCATGGTGAGGTTCGCCAGGTCGTGCACGGCATCGCGGACGACCTCCTCGCGCGGCTGGCGCTGCTGGGCGGGTTGAGCGAGCCCCATTCCCTCTTCAACGGCAAGATCAAGGCGCAGGCGTACGACAATGCCGCGCTCAAGGTGGCCGCGGACGAAGTCGTGCTCGCCAGCGGCGCGCAGTTGCTCTTCCATACGCAGGCGGTCGGCGTGGCGATGCGAAGCGGCAGCGAGATCGAGGCGCTCCTCATCGAGAATCGCTCGGGCCGCGGTGCGGTGCGCGCGAAGATCTTCATCGACTGCTCCGGCGACGGCGACCTGCTGGCGCACGCCGGGGCCCCGTTCGAGAAGGGAACCGGCAGCCACGGCATGCTGTATCCCTCGACCATGTTTCGCGTAAACGGCGTGGATCCGGTGCGCGCGGGAGACGCGTGGAACCACGTCGGCCGCTGGATGGAGGAAGCCGCGAGGAAAGGGCGCAGGTTCGCGCGCAAGGCGCCGATCGTGCGGCCGCAGAACAACCCGATGGAGTGGCGCGTGAACGTGACGCAGCTCGCCAACGCCGACGGCACGCCGGTGGACGCGACCGACGCGGTGCAGTTGAGTGCTGCGGAAATCGAGGGGCGGCGGCAGATCGTCGACTTCTTCGAGTTCCTGCGCGAATCCGCCCCCGGCTTCGAGAAAGCGTACCTGCTCGAGATCGCCCCGCAGGTCGGCGTGCGCGAAACGCGCCGCGCCGTGGGCGCCAACCAGCTCACCGAAAAAGACGTCCTCGAATGCGCGAGCTTCGCCGACACCGTCGGCGTCAACGGCTGGCCGGTCGAAAACCACGTAGCGGGCGATGTCGTCTTCACGTGGCCGGACATCCCGCGTGCGCGCGGCTTCAACCATCTTCCCTACCGCATGGTCGTGCCGGGCAAGATCGGGAATCTCCTCGTCGCCGGGCGTTGCGCGTCGATGACGCACATGGGACAGTCGGCGGCACGCGTGTCGGGCGCGTGCTTCGTCATGGGACAAGCGGCGGGCACCGCGGCCACACAGGCATTGAAGGAAAAGGTGCCGGTAGGCGACATCGGCGTGGCAACGCTGCAGCGCACGCTGGAAAAGGACGGCGCCTATCTCGGGCGCGACATCTAAAGGAGCCTTTGCATGAAGAGGTGGTTCGCCCTGGCATTCGCACTGCTCGCATCGGGCGCGCTCGCGCAGGACTGGCCGCAGCGGCCGGTGAAGATCATCGCCCCGTTCGCGGCCGCCTCCACGCCGGACACGTTCGCGCGCGTGCTGGCGGATTACCTGAGGAAACGCGTGGGCCAACCGGTCGTGGTCGAGAACCGTCCCGGCGCGGGCGGCATGATCGGCACCGACGCGGTCGCGAAGGCCGCTCCCGACGGATACACGCTCGGGGTCAGCATCGTGGGCCCGCTCGTCAACAACAAGCTGCTGTACAGGAAGATGCCCTACGATCCCGACCGCGATCTCGCGCCGATCACGATCGCCGTCACGCAGCCGAGCATCCTGGTGGTTCCCGCCGATCGCGGGATCAACAACCTCGCCGAGCTGCTTGCGGATCTCAGACGAAGACCCGGGAAGGGGAACTACGCCTCGATCGGAGTCGGATCGCTGTCGCACCTCACCATGGAGCTGGTGGCCCTGGCGAGCGGCACCGAGATCGTCCACGTGCCCTATTCGGGTTCCAGCCAGGCGGTCACGGCGCTCCTGGCGGGCGAAGTCGACATGGGCTGCCTGCCCGCGCTTGCGGTGGTGTCGCAGATCCGCGCGGGAAAGCTGAAGGCGATCGGGGTCAGCACGGCGAAGCGATCGCCGCAGCTTCCGGACATTCCGACGCTGAAGGAGCAGGGCCTGGCCGACCTCGACGCGGGAGCGTGGATCGGCATCGTCGCCCCCGCGGGCACACCCTCGCCACTGCTCGATCACATCCGCCGCGATATCCTCGCGGTGCTGAGAGAGCCCGAGGTCGCCGCCGCGCTCAACAACCAGATGATGGAAGTGATCGGCAGCACGCCCGAGGAATTCGCCGCCCACCTGCGCGCGGAGCGCGACCGCTGGACCCCGGTCATCGTCAAAAGCAAGATCATCCTCGATTAGCCGTCACCCCGGCCGCTGCATTCGCAGCAATGGGCCGGGGTCCAATTCATGGCCCTCAAATCCACCATCTTCAAAGCCGAGCTCACCGTCTCCGACCTCGACCGCCATCATTTCGCCACACACTCGCTCACCATCGCGCGCCATCCCTCGGAAACCGATGCGCGCATGATGGTGCGGCTGCTCGCCTTCGCGCTCAACGCAGACGACGCGCTCGAGTTCGGACGCGGCCTCTCGAACGAGGACGAGCCGGACCTGGTGAAGAAGGACCTTACGGGAGCGATCGACCTCTGGATCGACGTGGGGCTTCCCGACGAACGCGGGATCCGCAAGGCCGCGGGACGCGCCGCGCAGGTGAAGGTGTACATCTACGGCGGCCGCAGCGCCGCGCTGTGGTGGGACCAGAACCAATCGGCATTGCGGCGCCTCGACAACCTTTCGGTGATCGAGATTCCCGAGTCGGCGCTGGAGACGGTGAGCGCGCGGTCCGAGCGCAACATGCGCATCGACTGCACCATCCAGGAAGGCGCGCTGTGGCTTTCGCAGGGCGGCGAGACGCTGCACTTCGAGCCCGCGATCCTGCAGGCGCCCGAATGAACGCGGCGATCCGCGAGCGCGTCCTGCGCGGCATCGCGTTGAACCGCGAGCCGGGGTTCTTCTTCTCGGGAAATTTCCTCGGGCTCACCTTCGACACCATCGCGACCCGGGACATGCGCGTGTCGGTGGAAACCGGACCGCACTGCGCCGATCGCGACGGCCAGGCGAACTTCGCGGTGCTGGCGATGCTCGCCGACATGGCGCTCGCCGGATGCATCCGCGCGAGCTTGACGCTCACCACGCGGCTTGCGACCGTGAATATGAATCTCCAGCTGACCGGCGCGCGCATTGAAGGAAGGCTCGAGGCGACGAGCGATTTCCAGGGCTTCTTCGAGGGTTCCTCGAAGCAGGGCCTCGCGCGCGTCTCCGTGGCCGGCGCCAACGGGCAGGTCTGCTACGGCACCGGAACTTTCATGGCGCTGGCCCCGCCTCCGGGTGTGACTCTGCATCCGCTACCCGATACGCGGCGCCGCGAGGCGCCGCGGCTCGCCGAGGACGACCTCACGCGCGAGGAGATGAAGCTGCTGCGCCATGCCGAGAAAACGCTCGCCGGCGGCGAAGTTGATTTCATTCGCCGCTTCTGGGGCCTGGAGCCGCGCCACACCAAGGACGGGGCCTCGTGCGCGATGAGGAACGGCGAGCAGGTCGCCAACCGCGTCGGGCACGCGCAGGGCGGGATACTTCTCGCCGAAGCCGCCGCCACCGCGAGCGCGTCGCTGCCTGAAAGCTGGGGGCTCACCGGGATCAGCGCGGCTTTCGTGAGCCCCGGCGAAGGCTCCGTGCTGCGCGCGCGCTCCCGCGTCGTGCACCACGGCCGGATGACCGCCGCGGTTCGCACCGAGATCACCGGCGCCGGCCGCCGGCGCGTGCTCGAAGCCCTGTCGACCCATTCGCGCGTCCCGGCGTAGACTGCGCCTTCCACTCGCAAGGGAGGCCCGCCATGGCGACCTACATCATCCTCTCCAGCTTCACCGACCAGGGAATCAAGAGCATCAAGGACACCACCAAGCGCGCCGACGCGGTGCGCGACTCGGCGAAAAAGTTCGGCGTGAAGGTGAGCGAGATCTACTGGACGCTCGGCACTTACGACGTCGTCGCGATCTTCAACGCCCCGGACGACGCGTCGATCACCGCGCTCGCGCTCTCGCTCGGCTCGGCGGGCAACGTCCGCACCCAGGTCCTGCGCGCATTCGACCGCGACGAGATGAAGGACGTCCTCGCCAAGCTGAAATGATCCGCCTGCGGCCGCTCCTCGTCCCGTTCCTTCTCGCGTTCGCCGCCACCGCGGCGTTCGCGCAGGGCTATGCGTCGAAGGCCGTCAAGATCATCGTCCCCTTCGCGCCCGGCGGAAACGAGTTCTGCGGCTGCTTTCCCGCGTACTTGGGGCCCGCCGTGCCGTCCGGATTGAACGCGGAACCCGGCGCCGAGGTGGCATTGCCCGGCGTGTTGGGCGCGGTCGCGCTGCCGCAACTCTGATTGGGTTGTCCCGTCCGCGACGGGCCCTTCGTCGTCGTGGTGCCGGACTGGGCGGTCTGGGTCTTCGTCGCCGGCGCTTCCGACTTCGTCGTCTGGTTCGCTCCCATGGCAGTGGATGGCGCGCTCGCCGGTGCGGCGGTCATCGCCCCGGTCGACAGGGTGAGCAGTGCGAATCCGGCCGCAAGGCCAGTGAGGATGGGTTTCACGGTCTGGACTCCTTTCTCATGCGTCAAAGTTCGACGCCTCCCGGCCCTTTGCGTTTCCCAGCCCCGTAGTCCCATTGGAGCATCAAAACACGAGCATGCCCAACATCACGCCGAAGATCAGGACGATCAGGAAGATCGCGAGGAAAATGAAAAAAAGGACCTTGGCTATGGTCCGGGCGCCCGCGGCGACGTTGGTGAATCCCAGGACCCCGGCGACGAGGGAAATGAGGAAGAATATGAGTGCCCAGGTGAGCATAGGGAGGCTCCTCGCGTGATTCGCCATTGGAGGTTCACGATCAAGGGAAGTTCAGCGGCAATGCGAGCCTCGCGAATCGCCGTCGCGCTCCTGGTCTCGCTGCTCGTCGCCTGCGCCGAGCCGCTGCCGGCTGACAAGGCCACGTACGTCGGAGACTGGCGGGCGCAGGACATGTCGCTGCGGATCACGAAGGACGGACAAGTCGAATACCAGCGCCGCACGGCGGGCGGCAATAACAGCATCCACGCGCCAATCCAGCGCTTCGAGGGAGACAACTTCGTGGTCGGCGTCGGCCCGTTCAACACGACCTTCGTGGTGTCGAAGCCGCCGCACCTGGAAGACGGGGTCTGGAAGATGACCGTGGACGGCGTCGAGCTCGTGCGCGGCGGCGAGAACGGGACGCGCGCTTAGACATGCGCGCCTCGCACATCGCCGCCGCGCTCCCGCGAAGGGCCGGGGAGAGGGTCGCTATCTCCGGCTGAACCGCAAGGTATTGCAATACGCCATGAAATCCGCGGAATCTCCGTTGAGGAGCGCCGCCGCGCGATTCATTTCCGCGACATAGCCGTTGTGGACCGCGACGCGGCGATTGTGATCCGCGGAGCGGGCGTTGTACGCATCGACCGCCGCGGTATTGGTGTTATCGAGGTTTCTCATCTCCGCCGCGAGGGCCTCGCCTTCCCGCGCGATCGCCTCGCGCTCGCGATCGATCTGGGCCTTGTCCATGTCGAGGAACGCCTTGCGGTCGTACAACGAGACTTGCTGCTCCGCGCACACGTGAAGGCGGGGCGGCTCGATCGTCGCCCGGGAATACGACACCTGCGCGAATGACGCCATCGGCGCCAGGAGCGCCACGTAAGCCAATGCTCGTGCGGGTTTCATTGCCGGCCTCCTTTTCCACTGCGTGCAGGTGAGGCAGCGTGCCGCCGGAAAAGTTGATGATTCGATCGGCTCATGGGTCAGGGCAGCTCGCGGACATCGAGCGCGTTCATGCCGCAGCTCACTTGAGGAGCGGGCGAAGGTCCTCGAGCTTGTCGAAGAGGTGCCAGATGTAGCCGCTGGTTCCTTTCTCGCGATGCGGATGCAGGTCGGCGAGCGCCGGGTCGTCGCAATAGCCCTCGAACGCTTCCTTCGATCGCCATTCCACGAGGACCATCACCGTGCGCGGCTCGATCTCGCCTGCCGCGGCTTCGCGAAACCGTCCCAAAGCGACCACGCGGCCGCCATGGGCCTGCACTTCCTTCGCCGAGCGGCGCGAATAGGCTAGGTATTCCTCGCGGTTCGCGATGTTGAAGAGATTCAGCGCGTACACAGGGCCGGCCATGGTTTCTCCGGGAGCAGTCGAGTCAAAGGAGTACTGTATTCCTCCCTGACAACGACCCATAATGGCACGCTGAAATAGGTCTTACCGCTCCCGCCGGATCGACACGCGGCTCGCCTCGCCCACCACGACCAGCTTGTCGCCGCGGCTCGGACGCACGCGGGCGTCGTGCGCATTCGCGCCGGCGCCCGGGTGCAGCGTGAGGTCCTCCGGGCCGCAGAGCCAGTGAATCCGCGTTTCCCGCGGGCGCAGCGAGTATTCCCGTTGCGCGATGTCGTATCGCACGGCCTCCGGCGCGGCGTTGGTGATCCTGAACTCGATGCGCTCCGACTTCGGCCGGCCGAACATCTGCACCGCGTAGTAGCGCCCGCTCCTCTCGCCGCGCGCGACGGCGACCGCGGTGTCCGTCGCGGCGGGCTCGAGCATGTTCTTGCGGTGGTCGGGGGAGTGCTTCCAACCCTCGACGAAGCTGTGCGCGAGCTCCGCCGTGCGGAACCCGCCGCTGTTGTACTGATAGGCGATGTTCTCGGCGACGAGGCAATGGTCGTAGCCCTTGCCCGATGCGCGGTCCCCGGGATTTCGCCCGTCGGCGGTGTGGCCGTAGCGATCCGTATGCGCCATGAATTCCGCGAAATCCCGCGCCGCCTGTCCGAGCGCGGAGTCCGGTTTCACCGCGGCCAGCCCCGCCTCGCGGCGAAACGCGTTGGTCGTATCGACGACGAGTTTTTCCGCGCTGGATAGGTCCACCCGCTGGGCGAGCGCCAACGCCGGCCAGGCGCAGGCGGCGACCATCAAAAGGCAAGGGATTTTTCGCAGCGGCATCTCCCGGAATAACGCTCCCGCCCCGTGCGTCGTTTACCCGATTTCACACCCTCTCCCCCCGGTTTCGTCGGATCCGCAGGGTCGCGGCGCGCACCCATTGGTATCCTGCACGGCATGAAGTCCTTCTTCTTCATTTTCCGCATCGCCCTCGCCTGGTGGGCGCTGATCGTCCTCGTCATCATCCTGTGGCATAGCCTCTTCGGGCGCACCCCGGGAGGGGTCTTCGGTTTCTTCGTGGTGGTCACGATGATCATCGTGATCATCCGGGCCTTCTCCCACGTGCGCCGCGTGCGCCTCATCGCGGACAAGATCGACTCGACCACTTTGGCGAACCGGCACCGGCGCCAGATCGAGATCCCCCTTCCCCCCGCCGAAGCCTTCGCCATCGTGGACGCGGCGATCCGCGAGTTGCCGTACGTCGACGGCGTCGAGAGCGCGCGCGACAGCATGCAGATCTACGCACGGGTCAAGCGCATGGATCCGTACTTCAGCGGAGCGAAGGGCCGCAGGCGCGCGATGGGCGCCTCGGGCGCGCGCAGCAATCTCGTTTCCGCGACGCTTACGCCTGGCGAGCGCACCGTCACCCTGAGGCTCGTCTGCGAGCCCGAAGCCGGGGCCTGGCTGGACTGGTTCATGGTGGACGACGGGACCAACTACGAGAATGCCGAGGCGATCAGCCGCGCAATCTCGCAACGCGTTTCCGCGCGGCGCAAAGGCGAGGAAGCGCTGGTCCGGGATACCGCGACCGACAAGGAGCTCGCCGTCGCCAAGCTGAACCTGCTCCACGCCCAGGTCGAGCCGCATTTCCTCTACAACACGCTCGCCAGCGCGCAGGTGCTCACACGGAGCGATCCGGCGAAGGCGGACCGCCTGCTCGCCAACCTCATCGTCTACCTGCGCACGTCGATGCCGCGCACGGAGGACGCCCTGTCCACCCTGGGGCTGGAGCTCGAGCGCGCGCAGGCCTACCTCGAGATCCTGAAGATCCGCATGGGCGATCGCATCAACTCGCAAGTCCAGGTGGCCGCGGCGTTGAACGCGACGCCGATGCCGCCGATGATGCTGCAAACGCTCGTCGAGAACGCGATCAAGCACGGCCTGGAGCCGGTGCCCGGTGGAGGCACGATCTGGATCCTGGCGCGCGAGGCGGACGGCAAGGCCTCGATCACCGTCGCCGACGACGGCCGCGGCTTCAGCGAGGACGGCGGCGGCACCGGAATCGGCCTGAAGAACGTGCGCGAGCGCCTGCGCCTGGCTTACGGCGACGCGGCCTCATTCTCGATCGTCGCCAACTTCCCCAAAGGCGTGGCTGCGACAATCACCGTACCTTTGTCGCCCCGGCCGCCGCAAAGCGGCGATGCAACTTCGTCGCCCCGGCCGCCGCAAAGCGGCAACGGGCCGGGGCCCAATCAAAATGCCTAAATGCATCGTCGCCGAAGACGAAGAGCTTCTCCGCAACGAGCTGCTTTCGCTTCTCGCGCAGGCCTGGCCCGACCTCCAGATCGTCGCGGCCTGCGAAGACGGCGGCAGTGCGCTGGAGGCCATCGAGGCCCACCGTCCCGAGGTCGCATTCCTCGACATCAGGATGCCGGGCTTGACCGGTCTCGAGGTGGCCACCGCGGCCGCCGAAGCGAGCCCGCGAACGCACATCGTCTTCGTTACCGCCTATAACCAGTACGCGATCGACGCATTCGACCGCGGCGCAATGGACTACCTGCTGAAGCCGATCGAGCTGGACCGGCTCAGCGCGACCGTGAAACGCCTGAAGACTCGGCTCGCGGGGGCTCCCGACGTGGGCGCCCTCGCCGCAATCATCGAGCAGTTGCGCGCGAGCATTCCCGCCACGACGAGAGGTTCATCGCTCGAATGGATCACCGCGAGCGTGGGCAAGGAGACGCGCTTCATCATGGTGGACGACGTCGCCTACTTCCAGGCCGATAACAAGTACACCGTCGTGATGACCGCGGAGGGCGAAGCACTGGTGCGCAAGCCGATTCGCGAGCTGCTGGAAGTCCTCGATGGCGCGAATTTCAAGCAGATCCACCGCTCGACCATCGTCAACATGAAAGCCATCGCGGCGGTCTCGCGCGACGATTCGGGACGCGGGACGATCCGCCTGCGGAATCGCCCCGAGACGCTTCCCGTAAGCCTCACCTTCATGTCCCTGTTCAAGAATATGTAAGGGTTATAATTCCGCGCTTCGCGTCCGGGGAGAGACGTCATGGCATCGGGCAAGAAGCGCAAGCGGATTGAACAACAAGAAAGCGCTCCGACCGTTGTCGTCGGCTCCGCGCGCCGCATCATCGTGACCTACGTCGACGGCAGCTGGACGGACAACCTGGCGATCGAGCGCTACGGGCTGCACACCAGCCCCGATGGATTCTCCCTCACCATCGACGTCGCGCCGCGAGAGCGCGCCGGAAAGGTGCGCCTCGCCCGCGAGGCCCTTCGCGACTTCGTCTCGAGGCGGCGGAAGATCCACACCATCCAGGTCGGCAAGCCCAAGCTCTCATCGCAGCTGCGCGCGTTCGTGCAAGCGCTCGAGAGCTCGCAGATCGGCGTCACGCTCTCCGCGGGCGGCCACGCCGTCGCCTATCCTGCGGGCGTCGTGTTCGGGCCGGACGAGGTCACCCTGAACCTGGGCTGATCGGATCACGAACAAGCATTGCGGCATGACGCTTGCACGTGTTTGCGGTGCGCGCGGCTCGGCCCGAAATATGCCAACCGGCGAAGGCGCCAAGGTACATCTTGCCGTTCGCGTACCTCATCAAACGGAAAAAAGGAAACCACCATGAAGCTTCGAGCGCTTGTCATTGCCCTATTCGCCGTTTCGTCCGCTGCCGCCATGGCCAACATCTCGTCGTCGCTCAGCGACACCTCGAACGTTCGCGAGCTACAGCAGGCGCTGAACGACAAGGGCTTCGACGCGGGCCCGGTGGACGGCAAGGCGGGACGGCAAACCAAGGCTGCCATCAAGAAGTTCCAGCAGGCGCAGAACCTTAGCGCGTCCGGGAAGCTTGACCCGCAAACCGTCGCCGCGCTGGCCCTGAACACCTCGACCAGCGCCAGCGCCTCGCCCTCGACCAACGATGCGGGCGCGGCGCCTGCGACCCAGGCGCCGAGCGCCTCCCAGGAGATGAAAGACCAGACGACGGGCAGCACGCCGCAGCAGCCAAGCAAGTAATCGCGCCGTCAGGATCGGCCGGCTTCGAGGCGAGGCCGGCCGCTTCATTTTCTCCCTCACCCTTGGGAGACGGCCGGGGAGTGGGTCCTATCTCCCCGGCACGAAAGCCAGCGCCGGGTGCGTCACGAAGTGATAGAGATTCGCGGGCGCGGTCGGGCCCACGCCCAGGTCGCGAACGGCGAGCTCCGGCGTATCGACGCTCACGCCCAATGCGAGAGGCACGGTGCGCGGCGCGGGCAATCCCAGTTGGCGCGCGGTCTCGCCGATCAGGAGCGTGCCGAGCGTGACCGAGAAACGGCCGCACCACGTGCGGCGATATTGGTCGGGATTGGCGGGATCGACGACGGTCGCATAGAACGCGCGCGCCTTCTCCGCGCTGATGAGGCCGCCCAGTGTTTCACGCATGAGCTTGCGATCGTCCTCGACCGCCTTGTCGAAGGCTTGCGCGCCACCGGATCCGTACGGCGTGAACTTGAAGTCCTCCCCGTAGTGCGTGCCGTCTGCGGAGATCACGATCGCCACGTCGCGCCCGAGCTGCCAGCCGCGCCTCTTCATCGCAGCGGCGAGCGCTTCGCCCAACCGCGACGCCATCTCCGAGAGGCGCTCGAACGATGCGACCGGCACGATCACCGGCACGATCTCCACGTCGGGCCGCGCATGCTTGAGGTAGTAGGCGATGCCCTCGATGCTGTGCTCGCTGTCGTGCGCGGCGGGATCCTGCACCGCCATATCCTTCGGCAATGCGGCAAGGAGCTCCCCGCGCAACGGCGAGACTGCGATCTCTCCGTCGGGCGAGCGCCACGCACGGTAGGAATCGAAAACGAGCTGGTCGCGCGCTTCGAAGCGGCGGTAGCGATGGAACACGCCGACGATCACCACCGTCTTCGCGGCGCGGGACCTTGTGCGGAAAGCTCCCACACCCCGGCCATCGCTTGCGGCGTCGTCGCGTAGCCGACGGTGTCGCGCTGGCCGCGGACTTCCGCGGTCGATGGCGCACCCATATCCTTGCGCACTTCCTCGAGCGTCGGGCGGGCGGTCGCTGCCATGGAAACGAACAGTAGCAGGAGGACGAAGGCTTTCACGACCAGCTCAACACCACCTTTCCCGAGCGGCCCGAGCCCATCGTCCTGAAACCCTCGAGGTAGTCGGCGACATCGAAGCGGTGCGTGATCATCGGCGTCAAGTCGAGGCCGCCCTGGATGAGGGCGATCATCTTGTACCAGGTCTCGTACATCTCGCGGCCGTAGATGCCCTTGATGGTGAGGCCCTTGAAGATGACGCGCGTCCAGTCGATCGCCGCCTCGGCCGGCGGGATACCGAGCATGGCGATCTTGCCGCCGTGGTTCATGACCTCGAGCATGTCGCGGAACGCCGCGGGAACGCCCGACATCTCGAGGCCCACATCGAAGCCTTCGACCATGTTGAGCTCCGGCATGATGCCCTTGAGCGATTCGTTCTGGATGTTCACCGTGCGGTGCGCGCCCATCTTTTTCGCCAGCTCGAGACGATAGGGATTCATGTCGGTGATCACCACGTGGCGCGCTCCCACGTGGCGGCAGATGGCCGCGGCCATGATGCCGATGGGCCCCGCGCCGGTGATGAGCACGTCCTCGCCCACGAGATCGAACGACAACGCCGTGTGCGCGGCATTGCCGAAAGGGTCGAGGATGGAGGCGATCTCGTCGGGGATGTCGTCGGGAATCGGAAAGGCGTTCTCCGCCGGAATCACGAGATAGTCGGCGAAAGCGCCGGGTCGATTGACACCGACTCCCACGGCGTTGCGGCACAGGTGGCGCCGCCCCGCGCGGCAATTGCGGCAATGCCCGCAGACGATGTGCCCCTCGCCTGAGACTCTTTGACCAACGCGAAGCCCGCGCACCTCCTCGCCCATCGCCTCGACGACGCCGACGTATTCGTGGCCCACCGTCATCGGCACGGGGATCGTCTTCTGCGACCACTCGTCCCAGTTGAAGATGTGCATGTCGGTGCCGCAGATCGCGGTCTTGCGGATACGGATGAGCACGTCGTTCGGGCCCACTTGCGGCCTGGGCGACTCGGTCATCCAGATGCCGGGCTCTCGCTTCGTCTTGGCAAGCGTCTTCATGTTCTACCTCTTCGGATGATCCCGCCTTCGCGGGAACGACATCACTTGATCACGCCCAGCTCCCGCCCCACCTTCGCAAACGCCGCCACCGCCCGCTCGATGTGCCGCGGCTCGTGCGCGGCCGACATCTGCGCGCGGATGCGCGCCTGCCCCTTCGGCACCACGGGGAAGGAAAAGCCGATCACGTAGATGCCTTCGGCGAGGAGCCTGTTCGCCATCGTTTGCGCGAGGGTCGCCTCGCCCAGCATCACCGGAATGATCGGATGGCCCGCGCCCGCCAGCTTGAAACCGAGCTTCGTCATCTCGCGGCGGAACTGCCCGGCGTTGCGCGCCAGCTTCTCGCGGAGCGGATCGCCTTGCTGCAGCAGGTCGAGCACCTTGATCGACGCGTGGGCGATCGCGGGCATGAGCGTGTTCGAGAAAAGGTAGGGCCGCGAGCGATTGCGAAGCCACGCGATGACTTGCTTCGGGCCGGCGGTATAGCCGCCCGAGGCGCCGCCGAGCGCCTTGCCGAGCGTGCCGGTGAGTACGTCGACGCGTCCCATGACGCCGCAATGCTCCGGCGTGCCGCGGCCCCTGGTACCCACGAAGCCCACCGCGTGCGAGTCGTCCACCATCACCATCGCATCGTGCTTCTCCGCAAGATCGCAGATCGCCCGCAGGTTCGCGACGATGCCGTCCATCGAGAACACTCCGTCGGTCGCGATCATCTTGTAGCGGGTGCCGTCGGCCGCGGCTTGCTTCAGCTGCGCTTCGAGATCGGCCATGTCATTGTTGGCGTAGCGGTATCGCTTCGCCTTGGAGAGCCGGACGCCGTCGATGATCGACGCATGGTTGAGCGCGTCCGAGATCACCGCGTCCTCCTCGCCCAGCAGCGTCTCGAAGAGCCCGCCGTTGGCGTCGAAGCACGAGCCGTAGAGGATCGCGTCCTCGGTGCCCAGGAATTGCGCGATGCGCCGCTCGAGCTCGCGATGCACGTCCTGCGTGCCGCAGATGAATCGCACCGACGCCATCCCGTAGCCATGCCGCTCGATGCCCTCGCGCGCCGCGGCCATGATCGCGGGATGGTTGGCGAGCCCGAGATAGTTGTTGGCGCAGAAGTTGAGGACCGTGCCGCCGCCCGCCACGTGGATCTCGGCCGATTGCGGGGAGTCGATGACGCGCTCGTGCTTGTAGAGTCCGGCGGTCTCCAGCTCGGCGAGCTGCTTGTCGAGATGCGCGAGAAAATAGGGGGCGGCCAGGCCCCCTATTGTGGCGGTTCTCCCTCTGCCTTGGGAGAGGGTCCGTTTCCCCCTTAGCGGAAGCCGCCCGAAGCCGTGATGCGCTCTCCGGTGAGCCAGGCGGAATCTTCGGAGGCGAGGAAGACCGCGACGCGCGCGATGTCGTCCGGCTGGCCGAAGCGCCCGAGAGGAGTCTGCGACACGATCTGTTTCTCGAAGTCGCCGCCGACCACGCCCGCACTGCGCGTGCCCTCGGTGTTCACGCCGCCCGGCGCGATCGTGTTGACGCGGATCTTGCGTGGTCCCAATTCCGAGGCCAACACGCGCGTGACCGAATCGAGGGCGCTCTTGGTGGCCGCGTAAACGACGGAGCCCGGAAGCCCTTTCTCACTCACGACCGAGCTCACGTTGATGACGCTTCCGCCGCCCTCGCCGAAGTGCTTCACCGACTCGCGGATGGCGAGGATCGGGCCCAGCACGTTGGTGTTGAATTCGCGGTGGAACTCATCCTCGGTGACCGCCTCGAGCGGTTCGAACCGGTAGATGCCGGCGTTGTTCACCAGCACGTCGACCTTGCCGTAGACGTTTTTCGCTTCGGCGAAGATGCGCTCCACGTCCGGCGACTTCGAGACGTCGCCCTGTACCGCGCGCGCCTTGCCGCCCGCCGCGTTGATCTCCCCGACGACGCGCTCCGCGCCCGCCTTGTCTGAGGAATAGTTCACGACGACCGAGGCGCCTTCCGCCCCCAGCCCCTTCGCGATGCCCGCGCCGATGCCCTTCGAGGCGCCCGTGACGATCGCGACCTTTCCTTGCAGCTTGCCCATTTGCGTCTCCTTTGTCGTGGGTCCTGATTTGCTGTTTGTCCAGTTCTGGTGTCCTGTAGTTCGGGTTTCCTGAACTATGGGATTTCGGGACGATATGGCAAAATGCAAGCCATGTCAACAAAGGTTCCGGGGCCGTTGCGGTGAAGCCCCTCATGCACCCGTCCGTGGACGACATCACGGTCGAGGGGATTCTGCATGCCCTCTCGGATCCGGTGCGCGTGGACCTTTTCTCGAGGATCGCAAGCGCCGGCTGCCCGCAGACGTGCTCGGCCCTCGTCGAAGCGGGCGGGAAGCCCGTGCCCAAGTCCACCCTCTCGCAGCACTTCAAGGCACTGCGCGACGCGGGGTTGATCCGCAGCGAGCGCAAGGGCGTGGAGATGCACAGCACGGCACGCTGCGAGGAGGTGAACCGGCGGTTTCCGGGGCTGCTGCCGGCGATCATGCAGGCGCACAAGTCGCAGCTGCAGCGCGCCGTCGGAAAGCGCGGCAGGCGAGCCAGGCCGGTGCTGGTTCGCGTTGGGGGCTGACTCGAGGGGGATCGCGCCATGGGCGTCAAGCTGGACATGTTTGCCACCGAAGCCAACCCGCGCATCTGCGAAGCCGGCGAGGCGATCTTCCGCGAATACGACATGGGCTCCGAGATGTACGTCGTGCTCGAGGGTCAAGTCGAGATCTCGATCGGCCCCAACGTCGTGGAGACGCTGGGACCGGGCGAGCCCTTCGGGGAGATGGCCCTGATCGACCAGGCGCCGCGCGTCGCCACCGCCATCGCGAAGACGCCCTGCAAGCTCGCCGTCATTCCCGAGAAGCGTTTCCTCTTCATGGTGCAGCAGACGCCGCACTTCGCCCTGCAGATCATGAAGGTGATGGCCGACCGCCTGCGGAAGATGAACGCCCGCCTCTAGTGTCATCCCGGACGGTGCAGGAGCGACGAAATCGAGGGCGCACGTTCGGCGTGGGGCGTGCCTTCGGCCTCGCAGGAAACGTTGTCCGGCATGCCCCTCACCGCCCGCGAGCGCGAAGTGCTGCACTGGCTGGGCGGCGGCAAGACCGACCGCGACATCGCGGCCATCCTCGCAATCAGTCCGCGCACCGTGCACAAGCACCTGCAGCGAATCTACGAGAAGCTCGGAGTGGAGACCCGAACGGCGGCTGTCGTGCGCGCGTTGAGCTCTCGCCGTTAGCGGCGCGGGCACCCGCCGCATCGCTCTCGTATTGACCTGCGCCATTCTCGGGTCCGCCGCCCACGCCCAGGAACTCCTCACCGGCCGCACCGCCAGGGTCGGTGCCGACGTCCGGGTCACCGAACCCCTCGACGGCCCGCTGCATGCAGCAGGCGCCCAGGTTTACGTGAATGCGCCCATCGAGGGCAGCGCGCGAGCTGCCGCGGGACGCATCGAGCTCGGCCCCGACGCCGCCGTGGCCGGGGACGCCTCGCTTGCCGGAGGACAGGTCATCGTGCGCGGCGCGATCAAGAACAACCTGCACGCCGCCGGTGGACAGGTCACCATCGACGGCTCCGTTGGCGGCGATGCCTCGGTCGCCGGAGGCACCCTCACGCTCGGTCCCAGTGCGCGCATCGCAGGCAAGCTCACGTTTCGGGGCGGCGAGCTGACACGCGATCCGGCCGCGCAGGTAGCCGGGCCCGTCGAGCATATCCGCACTTCCCGGCGCATGGCGCAGGAGCTGCGCGACCGTCCGTGGATGACCCCGCTCCTCGGCTTCATCGCGCTCACGGCGATCCCCGTGGCGGTGGTGCTGCTGATGGTCACCGTCATCGGCATCCCGCTCGGGCTGCTCGCGATCCTCGGATACGTTGCGCTGCTGCTGCTGGGATACGTCTGGCTTTCCGTGGTCGTCGGCGGCATGTTGCTCGACCGCTTCAGCGCCGGGACCGCGGCCCACGCGGCTTCGCGCGTCGGCGCCGCCGCGCTCGCCATGCTCGCCCTGGCCCTTCTCGTGCGCATCCCGGTCATCGGCGGGCTCGTGACGCTCGCGGCTCTCGTCGTCGGGATCGGCATGATCGTGGCGGTCGTATTTCGCCGCACGCCGCAAACGAATGGCGCCGTCGCCGCATAGGGCGCGCACCGTGCCCTGAGCCCGTTATCATCGGGGCTATGAGCGACAAGCAGACGGTCGGCAGCGTCACGTACAAGAAGGTCGGCAAGGAGTATTTCGAGGAACGCGGGCTGCGGCGCTATGCCAAGGTCTGGTCGCTCTGGGCCCTTGGCGTGGGTGGGGTGATCTCGGGCCACTACTCCGGCTGGAACCTCGGCCTGGCGAACGGCTTCGGCGCGATGCTGATCGCGCTCTTCGTGATCGCGGCCATGTACTGGGGCCTCGTCTTCAGCCTCGCCGAAATGTCACCGGCCTTACCGCACACCGGTGCGGCCTATTCCTTCGCGCGGAGCGCCATGGGGCCGTGGGGCGGCATGGTGACGGGGCTCGCGGAGAGCATCGAGTACATCCTGACGCCGGCCGTCATCGTGTATTTCATCGGCTCGTACATGACGGCGATCTTCGAGACGCCGCCCGCGTACCAGCCGATCTGGTGGGCGGCCTCGTACGGCCTCTTCCTTCTCCTGAACCTGCGCGGCGTGGAGCTCTCGTTTCGCGTCTCGGTGATCGTGACGCTCGGCGCGCTCGCCGTGCTCGCGGTGTATTGGGTGAGCGCGATCCCGCATTTCGACCTGAACCGCTGGGCGCTGGACGGGGGCCCGTGGCTACCGCGGGGCTGGAGCGGAGTTCTTGCCGCACTGCCCTTTGCCGTATGGCTCTTTCTCGCCATCGAGCAGTTGCCGCTCGCCGCCGAGGAATCCGCCGATCCGAAGAAGGACATGCCGACAGCGCTGATCCTCGGCATGGCCACGTTGATGATTTCCGCGCTGCTCACCGTGTTCCTCAACTCCGGCGTCGGCTCGACAGACCCCGACAAAATGCACGGGGCCGCCTCTCTCGCGAAGTCGTCGGAGCCGCTGCTCGACGGCTTCCGCGTGGCCTACGGCGGTGCGGCGGCGAAGACGCTCGCCTTTCTCGCGGTGATCGGCCTGATCGCGAGCTTCCACACGATCATCTACGCCTACGGCCGGCAGATCTACTCGCTGTCGCGGGCCGGGTATTACCTCGAGTTCATGTCGGTGACGTCGGGCAGGCACAAGGTCCCGCATATGGCGCTCTTCTCGGGTACGGCGCTGGGTCTCGCGACGATGCTCGTCGCGTGGTTCGTTGCACCCGAGAATGACCGTGGCGCGTTGATCGGCGGAATGCTGCTCAACATGGCCGTCTTCGGCGCGATGATCTCGTACGCGATGCAGGGGCTGTCGTTCATCCTGTTGCGCAGGAATCTCCCCAACATCGACCGGCCCTATCGCAGCCCCCTCGGTTCGCCCGGGGCCGCCGTGACGATCGTGATCGCCCTGGTCACCCTGTACTTCCAGCTCCAGGATCCCGTGTATCGCAACGGCGTGTACGCGGTCGCGGTTTTCTACGTGCTCGGCCTGGCGTATTTCGCGCTTGTGGGGCGGCACCGGCTGATCCTGTCGCCGGAAGAGGATTTCGCGATGAGCAAGGGCAAGTAGCAGGACTTGACCGAGTCTGCCATTTGGCCTACCGTTATATGACATTTGTCTGACAGGTATTCCCTCATGCACCACCTCATCGGCGCACTCGGCGGCCGCGCCACGATGGCCGCCGAGCCCAGCACCACCGGCGAATGGGTCGAGCGCATCCAGTCCGGCCTGCCGGCCGCTGCGGCGCTGGCATTCAAGGACACTTTGAAGCTCACGTATGGCGAGCTCGCTGCGCTCCTGGGCGTCAGCGCGCGAACACTCGCGCGGTGGGATCCGGCCAAGTCTCGCCTCGATCCGGTAAGCGGCGATCGCTTGGTGCGATCGGCGCGCCTCTATGCCATCGCCGCCGAAGTGCTCGAGGACGACGAGGCGGCGGCGCGGTGGCTGAAGGCGCCCCAGCGGGCTTTGGGAGACGCGGTACCGCTCGAGCTTGCTCAAACCGACGTGGGGGCGCGAGCCGTCGAGGCGCTTCTCGGGCGCATGGAGCACGGCGTCTATACCTGATGCGGGCTTTCCGCATCGTGAAGAGAAGACATGCGCTCACGGCCTTTTCCGGCGAAGGTGCACGCGCCTATGGCGGGCGCTGGAACCTTCCAGGCATTCCCATGGTGTACGCGGCGCACACGCGAGCGCTTGCCGCACTCGAATCGCTGGCGCATTACGGCGGCGCCGAACGTCATATGGCGTTCGTGACCTTCGAAATCGAGATTCCCGACAAGCTCGCGATCCACGTCGCGGCCGCCGCCCTGCCGCGCGACTGGCGCAGGGACGAACCGCGAGCTTCGACGCAGGGACTCGGTTCCGAATGGCAGCGGAGTGGGCACTCAGCCGCGCTCGTCGTGCCTTCCGTGCTCGTTCCGCAGGAATTCTGCGTGCTCCTGAATCCCGAGCATCCCGACATCGACAAGATCATGGTGATGTATCCGGAGCCGTTCACGTTCGATGCGAGGTTGTGAGGGCGCACCGCGCGTGGCCAGGGCAAGGGCTGCCGCGAGGACGATCTTCTTAGTTGTGAGGTTCATGGCTGCTCCTTGGTCGTAAGAATGACGGCGCTCGGAATTCATTTCGCTCGGTTGCGTGGTCCGATGGTTGGAGACACGCCGTCGTACATCAGAACCAGCGCTGGTTATAGCCGCCGACAGTGCTATAGCTGAGGGTTTCGTGAGGGTTGCGATCAGAAGCGCTGATATCCGATGCGGAGAAGGCGCGCATCCGCAAGGACATCGAGAGGGACTTCAAGTAACGTCGTGTGACTCAACCCGGCGCCAGGTGGCGCCGGGTCCGCTGAACTGCGGCTAGTAGAGGTAGTTCGAACCCTCCAGGTAGCGTGCGTGGACATGGACCTGCCGGCAGTACGTCTCGTACCCGAAGTCGTAGTAAAAATAGTGGCACCCGAGGCCGGCGTCGTCCTGGTCCCAGCGACGTTCTGCCAGCGCAACCTCGATCACACCCGCGTGGGCGATGGCGTTCGCCTCGTGGCGCAGCTCGGCCTGGTAGCTCGATCCGAAGGCGACGAGGCCGGGCACCGAATACGTGGCGCCGCTGTAATCGTAGTTGGGGTACCAAGAGAAATCCACTCCGGACGCCGTAGCCCTGTCGATCATGTAAACAGCATCGCCCACATCCCGGCCGATGTAGAAGTATGTCGAGCCCGCGTCGGAACAGATCGACGCATAAAATCCGGGGAAGTTGCCCCAGCGGCACGAGTAGTCGCCATAAGCCGCGCTGGGAAGGTCCGCGACA
>WNFI01210168.1_pt1 | contig 41170 bp, 43 predicted proteins | sample 5400471 | NCBI WGS metagenome assembly WNFI01 (sample SAMN13153348, study PRJNA577476) | soil metagenome | isolation source: 100 cm saprolite on Douglas fir-dominated hillslope | place: USA:California | collected 2013-09-17 | reverse complement strand
GCGCGCTAGGGCGACCGGGAAACCGATCTCTGGACGACGTTCAACGTCGCGCAGGAGCATTTGCTGCGCGGCAGTCTCCGCTACTCCGGCCACATCCCGGCGGCGGCTGACGCGGTTTTCCCGACGCACTTCGTCCGGAACACGACCCGGCCGATCGGCGGGCTGACCCAAGCCCAGCATCTCAACAAGGCGCTCTGGGCGCTCGCCGAAGAGTTCTCGCAAAACTGAAACCCTGAACGAGAGCGGCGGTGCGCCGCCGCTCCCACTTTTTCCCATGACCAATCTTAATTTTCCCGTGCGGCGCCGCACCCGCGACGCCTATCCCGTGCTCCGGCACAAGCCGGAGAAAATCGTCGTCACCTTGTTTCCCGGCGACGTGCTCGTGCTCCGCAAGGAGCGCGGACGCCACGAGTGGTATCTGTCCATCGCCGCCCCGGCCTCTGGCACCGGCGGAGATCACGGTGAGCCCTGCGCGACTGTGATGCTGCCCGGGGAAGAGTGAAAGGCGCCGGCAGGCGCGGCCACGTCGCGCCTGCCCCCGCAATGACGTCTTGGATGCCATCGCCGACGTGGCGCGATCTCGGAGCCTTCCATTGGAGCCGAGAACGATTCCTGGATGCTCGGCATTCCGGCTGACGACTTTCGCGTCTGCTTTCTACTGTGAGCGGTTCGCGATGAAACGTCGCGTTGATAGGTGTGTCGCGTTCAATCCCGAAGAATTTCCCCGGCAAGATTATCAACGACAATCGGCGTCTCGAAAAATTGGCTTTGCGGGTCACTACCCCACATCTGCTGAATCATTTTCCGAAATTCAGCTCCATGCCACTTTTCCGCGTGAGCCCGCTCGCGCCACAGGTAAACTCCGCCAGCAATGCCAGCTTCCGCATCGAAAAGGTAGTTCTTCCTGACGAGATCCGGGTTGGCCCGCCACTTCGGCGCCGTGGTTTCGTATTTCGAAAAAACCTCTTCTCTCGTGGCGCCCGTTCGAACTTTGAACGTAACAATCTCCGTTATCATGGAAGCAGCTAAGTTCTCAGAATCGAGGAATGCACTCTAGTCTAGCTGTGCGAAAGAATCTCAGCGGGAGCGCAGGGTGATAGTGCTGCGGCCATAATTGCGCGCCAAGCTTCCGTCGCGGGCGAAATCGCGCATCATTTCAAAATACCCAGCCGCCCAGCGCGTCGAAATGCGCTCACCGTCCGGTGCGGTCTCGTATTCAGTCAGCCCGTGTTCGGCGCCGGGAAACATTGCCAACGTGAACGGACGCCCTTCGGCGATTAAGCTCTTGATTCGTCGGCCCGTTTCGGCGCTTGGGCTTTCAAGATCGTCCTCCCCGAGTATCCACAACTGGGGTGTCGTCGAGGCCCGTAGCGTCGGCATCGGCTCGTAGTGGAAAGGCGTTCCCCATTTGAATTCAGGTCCCATTTTGCGAAGTTCCGCTTCGGAATGCGGCAGAAAAAAATGCGCGTAGTTGCCGTGGACATCCTTATACCAAGGTTCTGATTTGTATTTTGCGCGAATGGCATCGAGTTGCTCAAATCCATTCGTAAAATCGCTGGCCCACACCTCTTCGGCCGCCCTTGCGACTTCCTGGGCTTGGGCGATCACATCCGGCGGATACCCCTTGAGCCGCATTTCCAGCGCGACCTCCTCCTGATCTTCTTCGATGACCGTCACCGCCAAACCGAAGCACACGATGACGAAATCGACCGGCGCCCGGTTGGCGGCCAGCGGCACCACCCATCCTCCCTGGCTGCCACCCTGATAACCGATTCGGCTTACGCGCAAGCCAGCAAGTTTGCGGGCTTGGTGCATGGCAGCAACCGCATCGTCGGCCAGCAAATCGAAAACTTGGGTGTAGGTGCCGCCGGATTTTCCCGTGCCGCGTTTATCGTAAACGAAGGCACCGATCCCCTCTGCCGGGAACATTCGCTGCAAAGCGTAGTTATCCAGAGCCGAGTCGTGTTCTGCCCCATGAATAAGGACCACGACTGGAACACGGTCGTTGCCTTTGGGCAAGATAAGCCGGCCCGTTAGAGGGATACCATGACTTTCGAACTTCGTTTCGGTCACATCGAACGCTACGCGCGTCCCGATGGAATCGTTGAAGTGAAGTTGAACCGCGTTCTCACCTGAGAAGGACACTCGCGTGCCGTCCGGACGGTCGGTCCAGCCATATGTGCTGGTCCATCCTCCTCGGCCATCCTTGCGCAGCTTGCCAGTAGCTCCGTCAAACCGTCTCCAGTGCAACGTATCGGCCGGAGTCGACCTCGCGATGTCCACTATACTCCCGTCGGTAAGCCGGTAGGTTCCAATGTAACGATTATCCGTTTCCGCGCGAACACCTGCCACCGCCAAGAGAATCAGGCTGGATGCGGTCAAGAGATGGAGAGGTTTCATAGGGTTAGTACCGCTTTCTTTCATTTCACGCCATTGGAAGCGGGTTTGAAACCATAGGCTGCGACTCCGGAGCCGAGGGCCGCGATCGCCGGCGCCAAATATCCGTAACGGAATACCGCTAAATCGTGGTGCTGACTTGCGTCGCCGACAATCGCGACAAGCACGGCGACACCTAGCGCACTGCCAACTTGACGCGACATGTTCAGAATTGCCGAGCCGGTCGAAAGACGTGGCGGCGGTAGCGAGCTCACACCGGCTGTCGTCGCACTCGGCAGACTAAGCCCGATCCCCATGCCCACGAGAAGCGATGCAGGCAGCACTTGCTCCATGAACGCGGGAGTTTCGCTCATGCTCACAATCGTCCAGCCGCACCCGAGCGCAAAAAGAATGGCACCCGCGATGGCGACTCGTTTCGCGCCGTAACGAGAGACGAGACGGCCGCCCGGCAAAGCCACCAGCGCGGCTGTAAACGGACCTGCCGTGAGTTCGAGACCCAATTGCGACGACGCCAAGTGCCAAACTCGCGAGAGGAATAGGACGTTGACGAGGATCATCCCAGCGAAAGCTGTGGAAAACAGGAAAGCGCTGAGATTGGCGGCAGCGAATCCCGGCAGGGAGAGCATGGGCAATTCGACGACAGGCGCGGGATGCCATCGGCTGCGACGCACGAACCAGACGAAGAGCGAGATGCTCGCTAACCACATACCGATGACGCGACCGCTAGCCCAACCCCAATCTTGTCCCTTTTCGATGCCGAGCACGAGACTGCCGATGGCGCCAGCAAGCAGGAGTGCTCCGAACAGATCGGCGGAGCCCGCTATGACAGGCTTTTCATGCTCGCGCAGCACGCGAGCGCCGGCGAGTAGCGCGAGGAGACCGATCGGCAAATTGACGATAAAAATCCATCGCCAACTTAGTTGCGCGAGGAGCCCGCCGACCGGTGTGCCAAATGCGGCGGCAACACCTCCAACCGCAACAAAGAGGGCGACTGCTGTCGTGCGTTTGGCGGGCGGAAATTCAGTTAACATCAGCCCCATCGCGGCGGGTGAAATGATTGCCGCGCCTGCCGCTTGGATGATCCGTGCCCCGATCAGCATCGATACTGATGGAGCCGCGGCACACAGGGCGGAGGCTATCGTGAAGATCGCTAGGCCAAGCAAAAATGCGCGCTTGCGTCCGGTTTGGTCCGTCCAGCGGCCGGCTGGAACGAGCAGCGCCGCAAATACAATCGCATAGGCGCTGAGCATCCAGGAGAGCCCGGCCGTATTCGTTCCAGCGAAATTCCGGGCAATCGCAGGGAAAGCTACGTTGACGATGAACATATCAAGCAGGGACATGAACACCGCAGACAGAATTATGACGATGACGGCGGGCCGAGGAGAACGAACTGGAGCTTCGCTGCGCAGATTGCTTTGAGTTGTCGCGTGCATGGATTGCAATGCTCTGATATATTAGTGACTATAAAAGGAGCGCGGCCGAACTAGGGGGTAAGCGCACCTAGAAATACCGAACGATTTGGAGAACGCCGGTCTTGGACCAGGGGATGCTTCCCTTTTCCGTGTTTGCTCGGCCGAAAACCACCGTAGCGTAGATTCCAAACGTCCAGTGCTTCGACAGGGCGTATTGTGCTGATAGTTGCGCAAGCGTTGATCGATCAAACGGGTCGATGAAGCTCACGAGCCCAAGATTCAGGTTTTGTATGAAAGCGTCCTGCCAATCCAATCTTATGAATACTTGTTGTCGCATCAACGGCTCCCCTTCGTCCGTCGCATAGGTCCGCACAAACCAAAGCTCTTTTGCCAACAGGCTACTGGAATGTCCCAGCTCTATCCATCGTTCGAAATCATCGCGCGTGAATCCCAATTGGTGATAGTGATATTCCAGATTCACCGTCATCCGATAGCTGCTGGTCCACGACGCACCGATCACCGCATCATTTCGAAAACTCTTCGCGGTGGAAGACTGGAGAAGTAGCGGACTGCTTAATGGCAGACTTCCCGTCGATTGGCCAAAGGCGATGGCCCGCCGACTCAGGCTGCCGCTGCCGACCCCGGACCACTCGGCGTAGGCGACCACGCTGTTGCTTAGGACGTAACTCAAGCTGGCGCCCAAATGCGTGCCGACATCGTCGTGAAACACCAGAACCTGCGGGCTCAAGCCAAGCAGGTCATAGCTCAACGATCCAAGGTAGCGCGTGGAGGAATTGGTCTGCCCAAATCGAGGATCGAAGCTGGCAGGAGCGCTCGTAAGCAGTGGAGAGGGATGCTGCACTTCGGGAGCGAACGCGACGGTGAATGCCCCGCCATCGAATAATCTTTGGCCTTGAACCATCAGCGCGCCGAGCCGGTTCTGTCTCGACGCGGAGGGATCGATCGACGCGAGACTCACCTGCGTTCGCGGCTTGAAAAAATCGGTCGGGTTATAGCCCAGCGCTGGGCCGTTCTTCAGATTGATCCGCCCAATTTCGAGGAACGCCTGGGACACCACTTCATAGGACGCGAAAGCCTCGCGAAGATCATTTCGAAGACTGCCTGAACTCGGCAGCGAGATGTCGTCGCCGGCGAAGGCATTGAGTCGATCGCTGAAGCCGAACCTGAGCGCGTGCGTTGCTTTCCAGTCATACGCGACATCCAGACTCAGCCGCTCTTGATCGCCGGGTTGGGTGTTCGGCGTCGGCACCAGAAGGGCACTTCTCCTCTCCCAGCTCGTCAGCGCGCTTTCGATAAAAATCCGGGAATCAGCGCCGGCGCCAGGCGGGCTGAAGGTCGTCGGCGCCGGCGCGTTGAGCGCGCTCTTTGGAATAGCCGCCAAATCCGGGTCTTGATCGACCGGCTCTGCCGCCGCTCCTCGGCGTGGGCAGAGGAGAAGCAGCGCACACGTTGCGACGAAATATCGCATCAGTCGAATTTCAGTCGCGGAAGGTATTCGCGCTGATACCAACTGTCGGGAATGTCCATCGCGCGATAGCCGTGCGAGTTCATCGTCGTCACGAGCTTGGCGTTTACGGCGTCGATGATGATCGTCTCGCCGGGGCGCTCCGCGCCGAGCTGTTTCTCGTAGCGGTGATAGTAGGCGATTTTCAACACCCGTCCGCTGTCGGAGTAGAATTTTCCCTTAATCGGGTGAAACGAACCTTTTTCGACCCAATACTCGGCCTTCGCATAGATCGCGTCGCTTTGCTTCGGGGCGAGTTCAAGGTGCCAGCAGCTGCGTGCAACCTTGTCGGCATCTTGAATAGTTTCCCCTTCCGTTGAGCCCACCAAGCGTGCCGTGTAATCCCGCGCGAGATTGACGGTCACGACATCCCCCTGCGAGGCCTGGCCCACGAGTCGCTGCTCGGGTGAAATGCGGATGCTCGTCTTCGACGCGGGATCGTAGAACCACATGACCGTGCCATCCATCAGGACGCTCTTGCCGCGATCCCGCGGCGGCTCGGCATAACGCACCAGATTGCGAAATTTTTCCGAAGTCGCCGCGAGCTTCGAATAAACAGTCAGAGCCATCTCGTTGCGCGCGGCCCCGTCGATGTATTCGGTGAGCTGTATCGTGACTTGGAACGGCTCTTTCGGATTCCGGATTTCATCCGAACGCGCAATGATTTCCTGCGCGGTCGGGTTGGATTGGGCGGAGGCAACGCGTCCGAAGAAGAACGCGCACACTAGGGCGCTTAAAATTACTTTGGTTTTCATGTTCAAACGTGTCCCAAAGCGTCCACAACTTTCATCCGTCCGGCATTCCGCGCCGGGATCAAGGCCGCGAGCGTCGCGATGGCAGAAAGGCCAAATCCGATGGCAACGAACAGACCCACGGCTCCATTGGTCATCAGTTTGAGCGGAATCGGCGAGGCCGAGCCGGGTGGCTGCCACGTCAAGCCGGCGTGGTTGACGAGCTGAGTTATTACGACGCCGACGAGAAGCCCGACAAACGTGCCGACGAGTCCGAGCATCGCGCCTTCCAGAACAAACTGCGCCATCACGCCCATTCTCCCGAGCCCGAGCGCACGCAAGGTTCCGATCTCCTGCGTTCGCTCCATTACGCTCATGCTCATCGTATTCACGATGGTGAACAGCACGATCACGATCATGATGACCGCGACAAACATGAAGATCGCTGAAAACATTCCGACGGCCTGTTTGTAGAATGGCTGGAGTTCTTTGAGGTCCCGGACTTCCAAATTCAGGCTCTTCTCTTTGAAGAGTTGCTCCAGCCGCGTTCGCACCGCAGGTATGTCCCGCGTGTGGTGCAGCTGCAACACGACGCCTACGGCCTGCTTTTCGCCGCGCCCGAAAAGAAGCTGCTGGGACAGGTCGAAGTTCATGAGCACGAACGAATCGTCCACTTCTTTCATCCCCTGCGAGATGGCTTTATCGGCAAAGAAGTTCACGACGTTCGGGGCACCGCCAGCGGTGGCCGCCAGCAGATCGAGCCGCGCCACGGCGGCTGTTGCTTCGCCGCCACTCGCGCCTGTTTTGCCGGAATCCTCCAAGTTGCTGAAATCGCGTTTCGTGTCCGATGGTCCGCGGTGCGCCGGCTCTTCCAAATCCGGCGCCATTGAGCCCGCGTCGAGTTTCAGCGGTTTGGCGAGCTTTAGAATCCGGGCGAGACCGACCCCCATATTCCCATGCGAAAAATCCTCGGTGTTGATACTCGCATCGACGGTGAAGTCTTTCAGGTCATGCTCGTCCCACTGCTGCATCCGGTTGTAATCCGCCGGCATGACCCCACGGCCGAAAAAGGTCTTGGACGCCTCGTCCTCAAAATTAGCGGCGATGCCGAAAAGATTGATGACCGGGGTCGCGACATTGATCTTGGGCTTCAACACCGGATCGTTGGTCACTAGGTCGAGGAGCGACTGATAATCGCGGATCCCGTAAGCCGACGGATTTCCGGTGCCGTAGTCGAAATAGCCGCGGTGGTAGATCGCGATGTGGCCGCCTGAAATCACGCCGCGGGTTTCGAGCTGCGCGAAGACCCGCGAGACAAATTCGCCGAACACGACCAGCGAGCTCGCGCCGACCGAGATGGCGAGCACGGTCATGAGACTACGCCGGACATTTCGCAGAATGCTTCTCGAGGCAATTTTGATGGTGTTCATTTCGCCTCCGTCGTTTGTAGACGTCCCTCGTTCACGCGGCGCTCGATCAATTCGCCGTCACGAATTACGAACGAATCTTGCGCATGTGAAATCAGTTGTGGGTCATGCGTGGAGAAGACGAACGTCGCTCCATACTGTTCTTGAACTTTATACATAAGCTCGATGATCGCGGCGCCCGTCTTCGAGTCCAAGTTGGCCGTGGGCTCGTCCGCGAGCACGAGACTCGGCCCTTTCACCAGGGCACGGGCGATTGCGACCCGTTGTTTCTGGCCGCCACTGAGTTGGTTTGGACGATGCGCTGAAACGTGGCGCAGCCCCACCGACTCCAGAATCTGCTCCGTGCGCTCTCGTCGTTCCGCCGCGTCGAGACCCAAAAGGACCAGCGGGTATTCGATGTTCTCGAACGCGGACAAGACCGGGATCAAATTGAAATTCTGAAAGATAAAGCCGATGTTCCGCGCGCGGAACTGGGAGACGGCGCGGTCGGACAGCTCGCTGATGTTCTGCCCGCAAACCGTGACGACACCCGCCGTCGCCTGGTCCAGACATCCGATGAGATTCAAGAGCGTGGTCTTACCGCTGCCGGAAGGACCGAGCACCATCGAGAATCGTCTTTCGCGGATTTCCAAGCTCACGCCTTTCAATGCCGGCACTTCGACTTCACCCATTCGATAGGTCTTGGAAACGTTTTCAAAGACTACGGTGGCCTGTTCATCATTCATTTCGATTATCTCCTGTTTTGGTTCGTGGAAACGACTCAGCACCCGATCGGTTTGGAACGCCGGAACTCACTACCGAAGCAATGAATCCAGGTGAGCCGAGCATGCCGTGGGGCGGCTGAGAGTTATTGTTTGGCTGACTGGCTCCCCAGTAGCAGACGTAGCGGCGTCAGCGGGCCGACTGGAATGAACTCGTGATCCATCAAGTGCTCTTGACCGAGAGGCAGAGCCTCCATGATAGAACTCGCTTCAGCGACGTCCCGAGTGTTTAGGAGGAAAAAGCGCCTTTGCCGTCTTCTCGCGCATACCATTCGCGGATTTTTCCATCGAGATAGAGTTGGACCGTTGCGCGTATCTCGGCGGGCATGATGGCCGTGACCTGCTCGCGAGTTACGCCGGGCTTTGCTTTTAGCAGTGCAAAGACTCCGGTGGCCTTTGCGGTGGAGGATTGAGTTTGGGTCTGAGTTTGGTCTGACATAAGGAAAGATTTTAAGCGGTCGTGGGATGCGGGCTGAACGGAGGAGCGAATCGCGTGGGAGTGCGCGAATCGGAACACGGAGCCGTCAGGCGAGGGCGTTCTTCAGCGCATTGTGAACGGTCGCAGGGTTTTCGGCGCCGTGACTTGCCCTCCATTTGGCGTCTTCAAGCGGTAAACGAGGCGCCGACGGCACCGGCTGCTCTTGAACTCGGTCGTAGGCGACGGGATCGAAGCCCGGGAGGATGCGCACCGCCAGAAAGCGAGCACGGGTCTTGAGCCGCGCGGCGACGCCAGGCCGCGACGCGGGCAACGCTGCGTGTCGGCGCGCGATCGTTTCGAAGTCCTCGGCCTTTTTTCCGGTTAGTTCGCGCACCGTGTCGTTGGGCGCGCCGACGGCGAACGCGCCACGGTCGTTGTCCTGGATCCAATATCTCATGCCACTGAGCAGAATTGGCGCCCGGCCTAGCGCTTTGGCAGCCTTGTAGAAAATCGGCAGTGGCGTTCGCACATGTCGCACTTCGCGTCCGACCACGCGGCCGATAATCGTGGCCATCTCAGCCACAGAGAGTAGACTCGGACCGGTGGGCCGGTAGCTTTTGCCGGCATGGCGCCCGGGATCGAGCAGCGCGGCGACGGCAACGCGGGCGATGTCGTTAACCGAGGGCGGCGCAATGCGGCTCTCTCCCGCGAACGGCAACGGCAGCATCCCAAGATGCGCAGCAAAGGGCATCATCTCGAGATAGGGACTGTCGGCAAAGAAGCCGGGATTGATCGCCGTGTAAGAAATGCCGGGGAGCACCTCAAACATTCGATCGATCAGCCAGTGCTGCCGCGACATCAGTGCGGGATGGCTCGGCGCCGCGAGCCACTGCGAAAGCCCGACGATATGTTCGACGCCCGCTTCGCGCGCAGCGACGGCAAACGCCGAAGCGCTCTGGATGACGAAGGGGTGATAAGGAGGGCAGTAATACGCCCGCTGCACGCCGCGCAGTACGTCGGTCAATTGGTCGGGATCGAACAGGTCCGTAGAAACGACTTCGGCGCCGCAGCGTTGGAGTTCATCGCTGCGCGCGTCACGCCTGCGGACGACGGCCCGCACCGGCAAGCCCTTGGTCAGCAATTCGGCGACTACGGCACCGCCGGTCTTTCCGGTGGCGCCGATTACCAGGGTTTTGGGATTGGTCATGGCAACGTGTGTTGTCGGTTCAATTCGGATCACTTTAGGCTTTTAAGATGGCATTTCCGCGCCGCCCTGCGGCCCGCGCTTCGTCGAAGACGCGTTCACAGATCTGCAGACCACCATCCTTCAGCGCAGGAACCGCAATTTCGCCCACGCGGTGTGTCTTCGAAACGTTTTCGAAGATCACGGTTGTCTGTTCTTCTTTCATTTTGCTTTTCTCGCTCATTTATTACTTGTGATTCGCAAGTAATCCGACCGTGCGCATTTGCTTGCAGAAAGCAAGCGAAAAGTTTAGCGTGGGTGGATGAAACGACGAAAACCCTCCGATTGCCCAATTTGCTTCTCCCTCGACGCCTTCGGCGATCGCTGGACGCTGCTAATTCTGCGGGACCTGCTGATTCAGCGGAAGCGTTACTATCAGGACTTCCTGAATTCCGACGAGCGAATCGCCACAAACATATTGGCGGATCGTCTCAAAAAACTCTTGGCCGAAGGATTGATCGTCAAAAAAGACAACCCCGAAAACAAAAAACAGTCGATCTATGCGCCGACGGTGAAAGCGGTCGCGCTGCTGCCAATCCTCGGGGAAATGGTGAGATGGGGCAGCAAGTTTGGCCCGCCTATCACGGATCCGTTTCTCAAGAAAGTCGTCAATGACCCCGAGACGGCACGGAAGGAACTGCAGGGGACCTTCAAGGAAGAGTTCAAGCAGCTGCACGCGATGGCCTCGAAGGCCTGAACGACTCTATTCGTAGTCGTGGCCCCTGTCGGCAATTTCCCGCCTCAATCGTTACGAGAGTGAATCACGGAGCGAAGTTAAGTGCGCTGATCGGAGCCAGATGTTAGGTGCGTCGAAATCAAAGGAGCCACCTCGACGGCACCTTCCCTGATCAGTCCATGATCGCCCGCGGCGACAATGCGGAGCGTCGCGTGAGGAAGTAGCTGCTGCAATCTCTTACCGACAGCAATAGGACTGATTGCATCGGCGTCGCCCCACAAAAGCAGACTCGGCTGCGTGATGGATCCGAGTTCGTGCGACAGGTTGGGCTGCACGTCAGTGATCCACGCGGCGGCCTTTGGGAATTCTCTTCGGTAAGCAGGCCGCCAGTCGACGCCGCCTAGACCAGCCACATTTACTCCGCCAGAAGTCGCTGCGAGCACTAAGCGCCGCACTCGCTCAGGACGATTCAAGGCGACCCGCAGCGCGACAATGCCTCCCATTGACTGCGCGAGCAGGTCAACAGGTTCATCGTTGAGGAATGGCTCCACCAGAGTAACGAGATCGCCAAAGCCTCTTATCGCCGGGTCTGCCTTCTGGTGTCCCACGTTCGGCCAGCCGAGATAAATTTTGTTCCACTCGGAGGGTAGCAAGTCTCCCACCGGGCGCCAAAAATCGGGATCACCGCCGGCGCCCGGAAGGAAGATAAGTTTTCGTGCCGCTCCGTCGGTGCTCAAGGGGTGTGCTTGGGCCCCGCACCAGAAGATTGCAGGAGAGTTCTAAGCGGCATCAACGGGCTAAGAGGCGTATAGGTGAAATCGACGAGGCCGCTCTTGGCGAGAGGCAGTTCATCCATGAGTGTCTTTGCTTCATCGGTATCTTTGCCGTTGACGATAAAAACAACCCCTTTGCCATCGCTGCGAGAGAACCACTGGTCGATTTTGCCATCGAGATACAGCTTCACCGTCTCTCGAATTTCTTCGCGGCTGCAATCGTGAGCCAACGCTTCGAACGAGTATTGGAGTTTATTAGGGAACGATTTATTTTCATGGCGGAAATTTTCTGGTTGCGACCACGTCAGTCGTAGACGATGAACAACGGCTGCAATTCGAGCGGCTCAAGCCGCTTTGGCGCGCAAATTCACTGGATTTAATTCCGGTGCGGAATCGCGGGTCGCCGTGAGGTTACGCAGAGAAAAGATGTGGGCGAGGATCCCGAGCGGAACGATGAAAAGCTGCACAACGACGAGAGGGAAGTGACCGATATTGGTTGATCGTGAAAGCACCGCTGCGGCCACTGCGGCGACGAAATCGACGATGCCAAAGTAATTCCACGCCACCGCACTCGCGCGTGCGCGTGGGTGATTACGGACAAGCGCGAGCACCACGAAAACCGCTGCGAATCCCGTGATAATGTCTCCAATGCCGGCAAAGAGTGCAAATGTTGTCGGCAAGGCACCCGAAGCAAGAAACGGCCACAAGAACATCACGCCAGCTACGCGGTAAACCTGGACGCCGATAAGCCAGGCGGGCGGTGTCGCAGCGTAAAGCGCGCGCATCGACTTCGAGGAAAAGAGCGCGGCGATTCCGATCACAAAAAAGAAGCTCATTTTTATGAGGAACTCGAAATTGCCCACGCCCGCCGATGGCGGCTCGGGCGCAACAACCGGCTCATGCACGGCGAGCACAGCCCATCCAAACCACGCAGCAAGCGATGCCGCGATCAGGAGGGGAACACCGAATTTAGCTCGCGACGTCAGCGCGGCGTTTCGCGCCACGAGCGTTATGACGCCACTAAAGGCCGCGATCTGGAGCACGCAGATGGTGACGATCAGGATCGACATCGCATGAAGCAGTGCTGGTGAGAGAGACTCGTTGGTAGCCATGGGAAGCAAAAATGCGCGGGCGATGCCGAGCGAACTTGCTAAAAGCAAGTGAACACACTTGCGATATGCAAGTTAAATCTTAACCCGCGCTACTTCCTGCATAGGCACCTGCGCCGACTCCCCTGCCTTCTCTTGCGGTCCCTGCGCTCCACGTCGCGTCCTCCCCACCCGGCTTTGAAGAACCTAACATTTCGAGCTGCAAACGGCCGCCTGAAGGCAGCCCCGCCCTTTGTCGAAAAATTGTTTCCGCTACATCCAAAGAATTCGGCTACATCCGCGAGTTTTGTCTTACTGGATGTCTAACTTTTCGGACTTCCGAAAATGGCGAAGGCGCTAATCATTGAAAATTAGCGCCTTCGTAAGTTGGCGTCCCCACGGGGATTCGAACCCCGGTTCTCATTGTAACGCCTAGCAATAAGGGGAGATGCTCTGAAACACGATCGAAGAGGATTGTTGGTTTCGAAATTACCGTCGAGTCGAGCTGCGACTCGAAAGCCAGTCCATGAGTGCCCGCTCTTCAAACATGATTCGTCTCGAATTGAGACGAACATGAGGAACGCCGGTCCTTCGAACAAATTCCCAAAAAGCAGCCCTATTTCGGTAGCCCAACATCCCCATCACCGCGTTGCTCTTCAGGTAGTGACGGCGATCGAAAACACCGTTTTGTGAAGTTACTGAGATTGAGTTCATGGCACTTTCACCTTGCGAACGAACCTGTCCGAGAAGGAGGTTGCAAGGTTACACACCTGCCCAAAATGGAGTACGGAAACTACCGTGATTGCGGTTCTGACGATTTCCACGTCAGTCGCCGAACTCAGTTCCTCATTGTCACTCTCAACGCGGCACGAGTCCACTCGACCGAAAAATCCACACACACATCAAGTGGACGAACTTTCAAAACGGATTGGGCTGTGTTTTGCCGGCGAGATTTCAAACCATGCCGCCCCTTCTTCCTTCGTAATCAACTCTCGGTAATGGCGGAAAATTATTTGCGGGCTGTTCCCTGCTTCGAGCGCCGTTTCGGATACATTACCGGTTTTAGCGACTCGGTGACTGATAAACGAATGACGAAAGCAGTTCTGAGGCAGTTCAAATTTCGCGAGACGCGCAATGTCTCGAATCCGATCCACCGCGAGATTTTCTGTGACACGTCCCGTTCGATTTCGACATATCAGGAGCCATTCGACCGCAGCCGGTGCAAGGGCGACGAGGCGGTGCGCCGGAGTATTTCGCTTCGCCTTCGTAACACGAAGGAAGCTGCGCTCGAGATTCATGTCGCTCCAAAGCTGTTGATGCACTTCAGCGCGACGCAGACCGCAAAACCCCGCGATCACCAAGGCAGCGAGATATTCGGGATGTTTTTTCCGGAAGAATTCTAATAACCCCTCAAATGTATCATGATCTATTATACCGATCACGCCCGCTTCCTCTCGGGCGGCTTCGGTTTGCTCAGCCTCGGTCATAGCCTCTCTTGGCAGGTAGCCTTGCTTCCTCGCCCAACGCCACAGCGTCACCAACCGCCGCCTCGCGGTGTTTCGCGTGACCGGATGAACATATCGTCCTTCCATCCAAGCGGTGAGCTCGCGTGAGGACAGGGTGTGCAGCGAGCGGTCTCCTAACGCTGAAACGAATGTAGGTAGAATCTTGTTGTAGGAAGCGGTCACATCCACCCCACCCTTTTTTTTCGCAGCTGTGAAACGCTCCACCGCAGTCTTTATGTTAATCGATTCGAAACTAGCGCTATTTCGGACAGCCCAAGATTCAGCGGCTGAAATGAGGTTACCCGCCGTGATTTCTCGCGCCTTTTTCCATTCCTCTAGTGCCGCGAGTAGCGGTACTTCCCCCACTAAAGCTCGCGCGGCTTGAATCTCATCGCGATCACTACGAACCATGTCGGCACTCTCGATTCGCCCAGCGGCTAATTGCGATGCTTTCAACCTAGCCTCTTCTAAAGCGGCCGCCTCGTCCGCAAACTGGCTGATTCGTCGGCCCGTCGGTGTAACCCACGCGACCTGATAAACCCATCCCGATGCGGTGCGCGGATGCCGATTCCGGTAGACCTTAACCGAGACACTTCCAGCCCGTATGACCTTTGGATACCCGCGGGCTGATTTCATACGCTTTCATACAAACAACTCCGGATTTTGTTCCACAACTCCAAACTTCCTCATAGGTAAGCGGCTAAACTTGGTGCCCGGGACAGGACTCGAACCTGCACACCTTACGGCAACGGCTTCTAAGACCGTCGTGTCTGCCATTCCACCACCCGGGCGCAAAGCGAAAGAATCATGATTGATGATTTATGATTGGGTGAGGCAAGCACTGAATGCGTCAGCCTTGCCTAGCTCGCCTTCGATCATAAATCGCAGATTACGTGGCCGCTCTCTCCCGGTTCAGCCACACTTTGCAGACGCTTTTAATTCGGGTGAGGATGTAGTAAACGGTTTGGCTGCGGAGACGAACGAGCTGGCCGCCGACAATCTTAGGGACGAAATCTTGCGGCACTTCCATGATTTGCTCGGGCGTCGCACCGTCGAGGCCCTTACAGAGGATTGCGGTCATTGCCCTCGTCAGCGTCTGCACGTGCGGACCGAGATTGATTGCAAAATGGGCGTCGCGCTGCGGGCCCACTTTGAGAAACACACCGACGGTGTCGGTGCACTCTTCGTCCTTGCGCGTGTCTTCAAGATCGAACGTTTCACCCGGTTTCAGCGCGCAGTGTGCCGCGTTGTCGGCGTAAGCGATCAGGTTTTCGCGCTTCTCATCTTCAGGCAACGCGTCGAATAAGTCGACGATCTCGGCTAAATTGGGAGGATAAGACATACGATGTATGATCGGTGATTTATGATTGATGATATGCGATCTATGAGCGCAAAAATCATCAATCATCCATCGCAAATCATAAATGGATTAACCTGGTTGTTCGCCCTTGGCGATCGGCGAGCGAACCATGTTGCCCCACTCCGTCCATGAACCGTCGTAGTTACGGACTTTATTATAGCCGAGGAGATAGGTGAGCACGAACCACGTGTGACTCGAGCGCTCGCCGATGCGGCAGTAAGCGGAGAAGAACGCCTTCCTGTGGATACTCGGGCATATGAGTAATGTCGCCTTTGTACTCACCGGGAGAACGAACATCCACCAGGGGCTTGCGCGCTTTGCTATGCGCAAGGGCGTCGGCGTAAAAGGCCCGAATCTCTTCGTCGTTACGCTGGGCGGGCGCCGGATAAGACGTGCGAGCATAGGAAGGCTTTTCGCGCGTCAGTGGACGGTTTTCGGCCTTCCATTTGTCGCGACCACCGTCGAGGAGCTTTACTTTGGTATGACCGAACAAACGAAATGCCCACAGAGCGTAGGCCGCCCACCAATTGGATTTATCGCCGTAAAAGATAACCATAGTGTTCGGCGTAATCCCATTCTTCGAGCAAACTTCAGCAAATTTCTCCGGAGCAATATAATCGCGCATGGTGTTGTCCTGGAGATCGCCGCGCCAATCGATATGCACCGCACCGGGGATGTGACCGGTATCATAAAGGAGCACGTCCTCGTTGCTCTCGACGATGCGGATATCGGGGGCGGTGAGACGGTCGCCCATACGCGCGTAGCTCTCGACGCCCGCCGCACTCTGGGCAATGAGGTCATCGTCGAATCGAATCCGGCCCGCTTGAAAAATCGTGATCACGCAGGAACCGCCAAATCTAAACAGGCCCTTCTCCTCCCCTTTCGCCAACGTGCGACCAGGTACATAAAGTTCACGAATTGTTCCGACACAGGTCGCGCCTACTTCGATCATCGCGACCGTCCCGAAGCGCGGAGTTTCGATCAATGTCACCATCCGCTTGTTCTCGGTGAGATATCGCGCGTTTTTGCTCAGAGCGATCGGGCTCACGGAGTAAAGATAACCGTTTACGAGCTTGGCATCGGTCGGCACTCCGGTGACGGGAAAATGGAATCGGTGATAATCGACGGGGCACAAGCGCGAGATGACCATCGCGCCACCGGCAAATTTCTCGGCGGCTGCGGTGCGCTCTGGAGAACCTGGGTCTCCGAATAGATCGGCGATGTCGAATTTTACCCCCTTTACATAAAAGCCGTCGGCCGCGTCGACGTTAGGAAAAACCAAATGGCGTCCGTCGGCAGGGAAAATTGCAACGTCGTCGCCCGGCGTGACAGGACGCGCTTCCGGCTTCAGGCTACGAGCGAAAAAATCGTTGAACGATTTGAAAGCGAACGGAGATTTTTCGAATTCGTCCGTGTTGACATTGTAATCGACAATGAAAGGAAGAACGAGATTTGCACTGTAAGCGCGGCCCATGCGCCACCCGTACCATTTCGAGAACAAGGCGCGCTTCACCAAGGCATCCAGGGCAAGCTTGCCCACCGCAGATTCATAAATCCAACGGAGCCAGCGCTCACCGTACACTTGTTCTGTCTCAAGTGTTTTTTTGTAGCGGTCGTAGTAACGAATAGACGCGGAAGCCATGGGAAGAGGTGGAGCATCGCGCAAAGGAACGGATGCGCAAAGCAGAAAAAGACGAAGAGGGGGACCAACGGTCTTCCCCTCGGCAAAGTTACGATGCAATCACAAGATCGTCGCCCTTTACCTTGAAGGTAACCGTGCTCTGTTCGGGAATTTCGCCGCTGACCAGAGCCCGAGCCAACTTCGTCTCCAGACTGCGCTGCAAGAAACGTCTGAGAGGCCTCGCACCGTAGATCGGATCGTAGCCCTTTTCCGCAACCCACTCCTTGGCCGATGTATCGAGCACTACTGTGATGCGACGTTCGGTCATACGCTTGTTCAGATCGGCGATGAGCAGGTCCACAATCGAGGTGATCTCTTCCAACGTAAGCGGCTTGAAGAGGATGGTCTCATCGATACGGTTGAGAAATTCAGGTCGAAAGCTTTTGCGGAGTTCGGTGAATACCGATTCGCGGACGCTTTCTGGAATTTCGTCACCCGTTACCCCTTCGATGAGGTAACGACTGCCAATATTCGAAGTAATGATGACGATGGTATTTTTGAAATCCACCGTGCGGCCTTGTGAGTCGGGGATACGGCCATCGTCGAGCACCTGAAGAAGGACGGTGAAAACGTCCGGATGCGCCTTTTCGATTTCATCGAAAAGGAGAACGGCATAGGGCCGGCGTCGGACCGCTTCGGTCAACTGTCCGCCTTCTTCATAGCCCACATAACCGGGAGGCGCGCCGATCAGCCGCGCCACGGCGTGCTTCTCCATGTACTCGGACATATCGATCCGGGTCATGGCGGCCTCGCTGTCGAAAAGAGATTCGGCCAGCGTTTTTGCCAATTCGGTCTTACCGACGCCGGTGGGTCCAAGAAATAGAAAACTACCGATGGGCCGGCGTGGATCTTTAATGCCGGCGCGAGCACGAAGGATCGCATCGCTCACGAGCTGGACCGCTTCTTCCTGGCCAATGACACGCTTGTGCAGCACATCGCCTAGCCGCAGCAGTTTTTCTTTTTCACCTTCAATGAGGCGAGTGACCGGAACGCCCGTCCATTTTGAAACGATCTCCGCGATCTCTTCCTGAGAAACTTCTTCCTTGAGCAGCGTCGCGGACGAACTCGCCTTTTCGAGTTTAGCCAGCTCGGCCTCGAGTTGCGGCAGCTTTCCATGGCGAAGCTCAGCCACTTTGTTAAGGTCGTAGGCGCGCTCGGCGCGCTCCATCTCGACTTTGGTCCGATCGATTTCCTCGCGGAGTTTGCGGACCTTATCGACGGCTTGTTTCTCTTTCTCCCATTGCCGTTTCAAAACGCCGGCCTTTTCGCGGGTCTCCGAGAGCTCTTTGCGAAGCGCAACGAGCCGATTTTTGCTGGCTTCGTCCTTCTCGAGCTTGAGCGCAGCTTCTTCGATTTCGAGTTGAAGAATGCGGCGGGTGAGCTCGTCCAGCTCAGTCGGCATGGAGTCCATTTCCGTGCGGATCATCGCACACGCCTCGTCGACCAAGTCGATCGCCTTGTCGGGCAGGAAACGATCCGCGATGTAGCGATTCGAAAGCACGGCGGCGCTCACCAACGCGTTGTCCTGGATGCGAACACCGTGGTGCAGTTCGAAACGTTCCCTTAAGCCGCGAAGAATGGAAATTGCATCTTCAACGCTGGGCGGTTCGACGAGCACGGGTTGAAAGCGCCGTTCGAGCGCGGCGTCTTTCTCGATGTGCTTCCGGTACTCGTCGAGCGTGGTGGCACCGATGCAGTGGAGTTCACCGCGGGCCAACATGGGTTTGAGGAGGTTACCCGCATCCATGGCCCCTTCTGCTTTGCCGGCGCCTACGATCGTATGGAGTTCATCGATAAAAAGAAGGATGCGCCCGTCGCTCTGCTTCACTTCCGCGAGCACGGCTTTCAAGCGCTCTTCGAATTCGCCCCGAAATTTCGCTCCAGCAAGGAGCGACCCCATATCGAGGGAAAAAATCGTCTTGTCCTTCAATCCCTCAGGCACATCGCCCCGCACAATTCGCTGCGCAAGGCCCTCGACGATCGCGGTTTTTCCAACGCCCGGTTCGCCGATGAGAACAGGATTGTTTTTTGTCTTACGAGAAAGGATACGAATAGTCCGGCGGATTTCCTCATCGCGGCCGATCACCGGATCGAGTTTTCCGCGCTTGGCCTGCTGCACGAGATCGATGCCATATTTTTCGAGCGCGCGATAAGTGGCCTCCGGGTTTTCCGAGGTCACGCGTTGGGCCCCCCGCATCTGCTGCAGGACGTTGAGCACCTTGGCCCGATCGATGTGAAAACTTTTGAAGTACTTGGCGAGACTGTCGGGCTTTGCGACTTCGATCAGACCGAGAAAAAGATGTTCGACGCTGACATACTCGTCCTTGAGCTGCGTCGCTTCGACCTCCGCCTTGGTTAAGACTTCGTTGACGGCTTGCGTCACATAGATCTTCGACGTGTCCACGCTACCCGTGACCTTCGGCAGGCGGTCGATCTCGCGTTCAGCCGCAAGCTGGGCCGCACCCAAGGTAATGTTTAACTTCTCTAAAATGCCAGGGACAATCCCGTTTTCTTGAGAGAGCAAGGCCGCTAAAAGATGCCACGTCTCCACCTCTACTTGAGAGCGACGCCGCGCTTGGGCTTGGGCGTCTTGCAACGCCTGGCGCGACATTTCGGTGAGCTTATTGGTATCCATGACACACGTTCCTTGCACCCCGCGTTCCAGCAGCGGATCAGGGACTTACCCACTCGCAGAAGCTTCAGCGAAGCGCAACCCTATGTGACAGGCGACGAGCCAAATCGGCTAACCGAGAGACGAATTGTCCAAAAGCTCAGACTTCAAGCCGTCTGGCTTTGTTGCGCCAAAAGTACAACCATTTGGCACAAAATGAAGCTCATCGAGGGAGCTTCCGGCCTACCGCCAGATAAGTCACGGATTGGTCTTTTTCCGCAGCCAAAGCCTTTATCGACCAGTTGATGGCGTAGCTTTCTTTCCGATTTTCGGTGAGCTTTTTCTGTAATCCATTGGCCGCGACTTTGGACAAGATTTGCTCAAAAGAAGGGGTCTCAAAGCCCGCGCGCTCTAATGTATCGGAAAACTTCTCACCGACACATTTTTTGCCCGAACAGCCAAGAACGACCGAGAGCGGCGCATTGATGAACACGATATTTCCTCGTTCATCCAGCTGCCCAATGAGCTCCAACTGGTAGTCGGCTACCTTTGATACGAGCGAGGCTGAGGTTTCATAATCCGTTTCCTGTTCCGCGGCCAAGCGCGTGAAAAGCTGAAGGACCTTGCTCTTATTGTAGTCCAAAAAAACCCGGAATCCGTACCAAATCACAAAACCAATCGCCGCTATGCCCACAAGCGTCAAACCCAAGGAACTGTTCCAAAATAGATGCCGAAAGAAACTTTGGCTCAAAAAAAGCCGGTGCGCTATTACGACAAAAAGAAAAGGTAACGTGAGTGTCCAAACCTTGCGAATCACATTAGCGCCAGGAGTTTTGATGACGAGCGACATGGTCAATAAAAGACAATCGTAGTTAGGGAATCAGGTATTCTAGGACGTGCCATTGCTTAAAAACTTAGGTCAAACGACTTTCACTGAGTATTCATCGGCCTAGTTGATAAACTAGATAACGATAAAAAATCGTTCAAATATCAGCTAAACGTGCTGAAAAGAGAGAACCACACGCAACAAATGTAGGGTGACATCCTACATTTGTTACAATCGCAGCCCAATTGTTTCTTATCTCGCACAATTTAAGCTCTCCCTTCATTAGGAAATCAGCTGCATGTCTTCCCGCAAACGTCACCTCTTGCTCGTTGAAGATAGCCAGGATCTGCAATACGTTTTCGCCAATAAGTACGGACAAAACCCCTCCTACTTAATGCACTTTGCCTCAAACACTAAGGAGGCTCTCGGCTTGGTGCAGCGCGAGTCGATCAATGTGGCGGTCGTGAGTCTTTCCTTGGAGGGCAAGTCTTTGGCGGGACTCGATGTCATTCACTTCTGGCGCGAAAAAGGGTATTCGTTTCCGATCATTGTTTTGTCCAATCACGACTTTCATGACGTCGGTGTACGCTGCCTTAATCTCGGGGCAGATGACTATATTCGAAAACCGGCGAGCTTCGAGGAAATCGCCGCGCGGATTAACCGGCATCTCCACCGGACGTATCAATCCATTCCCTCCAAGCAAGTCGACGGAATCGCCCTGCCGGATACACCGTTTTACTTTTGTCAGGCGCTTATTTCGCCTGACTTAACCGCGCAGTTCCCGGGCGGCCAAACCATTCGTCTGATGGCCAAGCAATTCGGCCTGATGCATTTCATGTCACAACATCCCGGACAATTGATTCTGCGCGAGAATCTCCTTGTCGCAACTTGGGGTGCCGACGCTAATTTGAACAGCAATTCTCTTAATCAATATCTCTCCGTGTTACGCGGCTTATTTAAGAAGAACGGCATGGACCTTAATCAATGGATCAAATCGGAGAGCAAGGTTGGCTGGCGTCTTCACAAAGACCTTGCATCCCCGCCCGTACCGCACGTCGTAGCCATTCAGCAATCATGGTGAGCGATCCCGTAATTCTTCTTCTAGATGATGAGCGTCCGCAAATATTGAGTCTAAGAGCCCAGCTGCGGGATATCGGTGAGTTACTGGAGTTTTCCGATCCGCGCCCAGCCTTGGATTTTCTTCGCACCAATAAAGTCGACGCCGCGATCGTCGACATTCGCATGCCGCGGCTTCCGATTATCGAAGCGCGTGCGATCAAACGGGTGATTAAATCCCGTGTTTCCGGCGCGGAACTTCGCGAAATAACAAAAACCGCCGTCACCGAAACCCGTTCGCGCCGACAGCAATCGCTGGACGCCAGTTCGACCGTAACAGTTAAGTCCGAACTTATCCGAACGATCGGTCTGATTGAAGATGAAATTACGGTCGCAAGCGCTTGCCGAAGCATTCTGCTCAATTTCCGCGATTCACTGACCGCGACGTCGGGGATGGCTGAGGTGATCCTCGACACTGCGTTGCTGCAGAAGGAAACATCCCTGATTGACGCGGGGCGTCGGAACAAAACGATCGTTTCGCGGATGCTCGGAGAAATGAACGCGTTTCTCGATGGACCGTTTTCAGCGTCTCACGGCCCTGGCTCTCTCGCTCGCGTAGAAGTGAATGCCGCGCTTGATACCCTCGAGAAGCGGTTCAGCACTTCGGCTTATTGGACAACCCAAGAGAAATCGCTGGAGATCATCAGTCTGAAAGAACCTTTCTTTGCCTCAATTCACCCGCAGCAGCTTCTTACCGCCCTGCGCCATCTGATTGAGTTCTGTCTTTTGCGCAGTCCTCCCAAAACACGGCTGCGGTTAACGGCCACGTTTGCGATCGGATCAAATCGAGAAATCACCCAAGTCTCCGGCAAAACATTGGTGCTCAATCGTCGCGTGCTGGTCGATGATAAAGCCTATGTGCTTTTCACCATGCGAACCGATCTGGGGACATTGGACTTGGAACTGGTCCGCCGACTCTTTCACTCCGATCCCATCGACGCCCGCGTAGGCAGCCTTTATATGGTAGGTCTCACGGTCAGCAATGAGCAGGGCGTTATTGTCGTCCACCACAACGACAGCGAACCAAGCGTTTTTCATCTCTATATCCCGGTCGCCTTATAGCTTTCAGCCAGCTAAAAAACCATTCGACAATTTATCCCAATCTCTCTTCCTCTCAAGATCATGTCCACGCCCGCTAAGTCACCTATCGGTTTAATCATAGATGCCATCGTTTGCCTGGCCTTTTTTGCGTTTATCTACCGGGTGGTTGCCCCCCACGTAACCTCGAACGACCCCAAGATGATTGTATTTTTCGGCGTTTCCACAGCCGCCTGCATGACCGGCGTGTTCTGGTTGGCCCTTCAAATGGTCAAGGTCGTTTACAAGGCCCAAAAGGCCTCTGGTCCCCGGAAATAACACCGGTTTTACCCACGGAACTACCGTGGGTAAATGCTTCTCAAGCATCGTTGACAGCGCCCGGGCAGGGCGCGTTAATTAACTTTTCGCGCCTACCGGCAGGCGTGTCGTTTTTGCGTTTTAACCATATAAAAAAATCCCTCCATGCCCGTGAAATCCAAAGCAAAAAAGCCAGCGGCGAAGAAAGCCGCTCCGGCTCCTAAATCAACCGCCGCCAAGGCCCTAAAATACGTTTACGTCTTCGGTAAAAAGACCGACGGCAACGGCTCGATGAAGGCCCTCCTCGGAGGCAAGGGTGCCAACCTCGCCGAAATGACCCGTATCGGTCTGCCGGTTCCTCCGGGTTTCACGATCACGACCGAAGTTTGCACCTACTACTACGCCAACAAGCGCACGTACCCGGCCCCCCTGCAGCCCCAAATCCAGGCCGCGATCGCCAGCATGGAAGCGCAAATGGGGACAAAGTTCGGCGACACGAAAGCCATGCCCCTACTCGTCGCCGTCCGCTCAGGCGCGCGCGACTCGATGCCCGGCATGATGGACACGATTTTGAATCTCGGTCTAAACGACCAAACCGTCCTCTCTCTCGCGGCTGCGACCAAGAACGAGCGTTTCGCATGGGACTGCTATCGCCGCTTTATCCAAATGTATGGTGACGTCGTCATCGGAGTGCAGAAGCGCCCTGGTGAAGATCACGAGCCGTTCGAGGTGGTCATCGAAGGTCTCAAAGACGAACGCCACGGTAACCACGACATTGAAGACACCAAGTTGTCCGTCGATGATCTGAGGGAGCTCGTTCTCCGCTTCAAAGCCCTCGTCAAAGAGCGCACGGGCAAGGACTTTCCGACGGGTCCCTGGGATCAACTGAAGGGCGCTGTCGGCGCGGTGTTCGGTTCCTGGATGAATGACCGCGCAATTGTTTACCGCCGCAAGTACAACATCCCTGCCGAATGGGGCACCGCGGTAAATGTCCAAGCCATGGTGTTCGGTAACACCGGTGATAACTCAGGCTCAGGCGTGGCGTTCACGCGCGATCCTGCGACCGGCGAAAAAGTATTTTACGGAGAATTCCTCATCAATGCTCAGGGCGAAGACGTCGTTGCAGGCGTTCGGACGCCCCAGCCCGTGGCCGAGCTCAAAGCCGCCATGCCGAAGACGTACGCCGAACTCGAAAAGGTCCGCAAGACTCTCGAGTCGCACTTCAAGGATGTGCAGGATTTCGAATTCACCATCCAGGAAGGTAAGCTGTTCATGCTCCAAACCCGCAACGGCAAGCGTACGGGCGTTGCCGCGGTTCGTTTCGCCGTGGAAATGACCAAAGAAGGCCTGATCGACTGGAAGACCGCTGTGATGCGCGTTCCAGCCGACCAGCTCGACCAAGTGCTCGCCCCGATCTTCGATCGTGCCGCCATCAAGGCCGCTACCGCGATCGCTAGCGGTCTTCCGGCCGGCCCTGGTGCTGCTTCGGGTAAGATCTACTTCAACGCTGATCGCGCCGTCGAAGCCGAGAGCAAGGGTCAAAAGGTCCTCCTCGTCCGCATCGAAACCTCTCCTGAAGACCTCCGCGGCATGATCGCCGCCGAAGGCATTCTCACCGCTCGTGGTGGTGTTTCGTCGCACGCTGCGCTCGTCGCACGTCAGATGGGCAAGGTTTGCGTGTGCGGTGCCGCTGCGCTGATGGTGAATTACGATAGCCGTACGCTCACCGTCGGCGACAGTACTTTTCAGGAAGGCGACTACCTTTCCATCGATGGCACCTCCGGCATCGTTTACGCCGGCGAAGTGAAGACCGCCCCGTCTGAAGTCATCCAAGGCCTGATCTACGGCGATGCCGAGGCCAAGAAGAGCCGCACCTACACAAACTTCACCCAGTTGATGAAGTGGTGCGCGCAAGCCACCAAGATGCAGGTTCGCACCAATGCCGATAATCCGGAGCAAACCCGCAACGCGATCGCGTTCGGCGCAACCGGCATCGGTCTGACCCGCACCGAGCACATGTTCTTCGAAGGCGATCGCATCGATGCGATGCGCGAAATGATCCTCGCCGATACGCTCGAGGCCCGCCAGATCGCTCTCGCCAAGCTCCTCCCCTACCAACGCGAGGACTTTTTCGGCATCTTCAAAGAGCTGAAGGGCTTTCCCGCCACGATCCGCTTCCTCGATCCTCCGCTGCACGAATTCCTTCCCAACTCGAAGGAACAGCAAGCCGATCTTGCGAAGAAATTGAACATCCCGGTCGAGAAGATTCACAACCGCGTGCACGAACTCCACGAGTTCAACCCGATGCTGGGTTTCCGTGGCTGCCGTCTGGGTATCAAATATCCGGAAATCACCGCCATGCAGGCCCGCGCGATATTCGAAGCCGCCGCCGATGCCCAAAAGAAGGGCATCAAGACTAAGCCCGAAATCATGATCCCGCTGGTCGGTTTCAAGAAGGAACTCGATCTGCAGGTTGCCGTCGTGCACGAAGTCGCCAAGGCTGTCCAGGCTGAGAAGAAAATCAAGTTGACCTACTCGGTCGGCACAATGATCGAAATTCCACGCGGTGCCCTCACCGCCGACGAGATCGCTCAGACCGCCGAATTTTTCAGCTTCGGCACCAACGATCTGACGCAGACCTGTCTCGGTATGTCCCGCGACGACTCCGGTTCCTTCCTCGGCGCTTATCAAGAGTCCGAGATCATGAAGAAGAACCCGTTTGCCAGCATCGACCAAACCGGTGTCGGCAAGCTCATGGAAATCGCCGTTGAAAAGGGCCGCCAAACCCGGCCCGACATCAAGCTCGGCATCTGTGGCGAACACGGTGGTGACCCAGATTCGGTGAAGTTCTGCCACAAGCTCGGACTCAGTTATGTCTCCTGCTCGCCCTTCCGCGTTCCGGTCGCCCGCCTAGCTGCCGCCCAAGCCGCTATCGCCGACACGAAGAAGTAAGCGCGAGTCCAACTCGTTTTAAGCAAAACCCCGGTCGAAACGACCGGGGTTTTTCGTTTAGCGGGCCATCAAACTGGATTGAAAATTCCATCTTCAATAAGTGCGTAAAACCATCTCAAACTCTCCCGCGGTAGGGTCGCAAATCTGAATGGACAAAACTTGAAAATTTGACCATATTTCAAGTTGCTACCGTTCAATAGTCGCATCTCCCAATGCCCCTTGGCTGAGTTTTTTTCCTTACTAAACCAAACTGATGGCAACCCTCGAAAAGAGGTTGCAGCCACAAAGTATGGCAGAGATGCCATACTTTTTTCTTGAACGAGTATGGCATGCATGCCATACTCCCCATTGCCATGAAAATGACGATGCATATTGACGAGGACGTCCTCAAAGAGGTCGTCGAGCTGACCGGGGCCAAATCCAAGACGGAGGCTGTCGAGATGGCGCTTAAGGAGATGGCTCGTAAGCACAAAATGCGAAAGCTCTTCCGCGCCGGCATGGGCTTGGCGCCTGGTGAACTCGCTGCCGACTTCGCCTCCAAGCCCTCCGATCCTTTAGAGGCTCATGGCTTGGAAATGAAGGCCGCTGAAGCACTAGCCCCTTATGGCACGCCCCATCCTACCGGACAGTAATTTTTACATTAACTGCGCCCGTCGCGATCTAGACCCATTCTTGGAGCTAGATCGCTTTGGCGAGGATTGGGAGCCGGTCACGTGCGGCATGGTGGAACTCGAGGTTCTGCGAGGACGAAGCAACCCGCGAGTCTACCAACGCTTCAAGGAACGTTTCGCGCTGATGATCCATTTGCAGTCCACTCAGGCGGTCTGGGAACAGGCGATCCAGATTGCTTGGAATTTGGATCGTCGAGGCCTCGTAATCCCAGCGCAGGACGTTTTGATCGCGACCTGCGCTCTCGCTCACGACGCCGCAGTCCTCACCCAAGACGAACATTTCCGCGTCGTCCCCGGCCTCGCGGTCTTTTCTGACCTCGCTACGGAGAGTCGGTAGGGCGGTTATCCTTAACCGCCCTTTACCCCCACCTTCCAAGCCGGAGCAAGTTTCGGGGAACGCACCTAAAGTTGATTCATTGCCCAGCTCCAGTGTCAGCGCTCCGCCACTACATCAGGATTTACTGCGAACGGTCCGAGCCTGCGCCGGTCAAAGAGAAGTAACTTAACTCACTTCTTTATGGCGCACGAAAAATCCCACAGCCCGCAGCGCACTCATCCCGATACTGTTCCTCAAACGCGTAAGACCAAGGATGCGCATAGCACACCTCCGACCTCCGGAAAAAAGCCCGGCATTCCCACGACGCGCGCCTCAAATCCGGACGATCTGCGCAAAGAGCGTCCTCCCGCGGAAACGCAAAAGGTAAAAACGCCCCAGGGCGAAGGAGAAGGCGACGGCAAACTTCCCGCTCCACATGAGTTGGGAAGAGACGATTAGACCGAGAAGTCCGCAAGGTGGGCCGGCGCGTTTCTGCGACGGCACGGCAAGCAGTACGAGTGTCTCAATCACGAAATGCCGTCGCAGGGACGCGCCGGCCCGCCCTATTGGCGTTTCCTCGTGGGTTCGCGACTTTTGAATTTATCCCCCACTCCCACTCCGAGAGTTATCCTCGTCACTTCGCGATATGCAAAGGATCAATTCCTTTGCCCAGTTCAAAACTCGCACCGACCGCCCCGATCACGCAATGCGCACGATCAAGTCCGATGTCGCGACGGAACCGATACACGGGCTCAATCCCGGTGCAGTGAGCACCGATCAAATTGTCCACGCCGAACGACTTCAATTTACCCGAGGTCCAGGCGAGGGTCTGATCGCTGGCGGCAAAAAGATGCAGTCCGCCGATCAATGCGTGGATTCGCGTTTCACGCACGATGCCTCGTGCGTACTCCAACGTATTGATCACTCTAGCGTGTCCGCAGCCGCAGAGCACAACGAGTCCTTGATCCGTATCGAACACCATCGCCATGTCCTCCGGAAGATTGTCTTCTACGATGCCAGCCGGAGTTTTGACGCGACTGGAACCGCTCCAGTTTTTCTCGGGATATTTCCGCGGCACCGGTCCGGTGAGCCAAACGCCGGGGTAAAGCTGAACCGGTTTATCGTAGACGATAAAAACGCCGCCCGTCTTTTCGTAATCGGGCCGGTTCGCAGCCATCGGATTATCTTCCGCCCAGGTTTGCAGTTCTGAACGGCTGTAAAAAATACCCTCGCCCGCATGCACCCGCGCCAACGCACCGGGCGTTTTGGCGAGCACCGCATTGCGCAGAGTCACGAGGCCTCCGACGTGGTCCCAGTGCGAGTGACTCAACACCACTTCCGGAATCGTGGAAAAATCGACACCCAATTCCTTGCCGTTCTCAAGCACGGTCCGCTGCCTCGCACCTGTATCGAATAAAATACGACGGCCATCCACCTCCACCAACGCAGAAAACCCCCATTCCCCCACGCCTTTGATCTCTGTGAGCATGGTGGACAAAATTGTGATCTTGAGCGCATGAACTCGGCCGGGCGCAGATTCGGCAGCTAACGTCACACCCGTAAGCGTGACGATCACCACGACCCCACGGAGCCAGCGCATGATTTTCATGTGTGCAGGGAAACGCTTTTCCATAAAAAAGCCAACCAAGTGGTGGGTCGTCACGTCCCTGCGACGACAGCGTTGGCAGGTCGAACGTTTCAATCGCGAAATGTCGTCGCAGGGGCGCGACGACCCACCATCGCCCCTGCCCCTCACTGTGTCCTTTGAGCACTCTACAGTGAAATTCACCGTCTCCCGAGAGTTGCCTGTTAGCCCAATCGTGTATTGCCTCGATGCGCCTATGACTCCGGCAACCGCCACGTTGATCGACATCCATGGACTCAGCTTCGCAGAAGTTGAAGCCTGGGTACTCGCGCGCGGATTTAAACCGGGCAATATCTCGCGACTCTGGGGTCATCTCCATCGAGACCTGGCGACCTCGTTTGACGAGATGACGGAGCTTCCGCGCAAGTTGCGCGCAATCTTGCAACAGCACTTTTTCCTCAACCTTCCCACTGTCACGCTGGCAACCGACAGCTCAGATGGCCACACGCGGAAATATCTGCTGCAGCTCTGGGATCAGCAAACGATCGAAACCGTTGAGATGCACTTCACTGGTCGGCACACGGCATGCGTGAGCAGCCAAGCCGGCTGTGCAATGGGCTGTGTATTTTGTGCGACGGGACAGGCCGGATTTAGCCGTCACCTCACCGTCGGCGAAATCGTAGCTCAAGTTCTGCACGTCCAACGCGCTTTGCGCACGCGTGGAGAAAAACTCCGTAACATCGTCTTGATGGGCATGGGCGAACCACTACACAACTACGATGCTGTCCTGGCCGCGGTCGATATCTTGTGCGACTGCCGCGGACTCGCGCTCGGTGGCCGACGGATCACGCTCAGTACAGTGGGCATAGTGCCGGGCATTCGTCGTCTCGCCGATGAGAAACGCCCCGTAAACCTCGCACTCAGCCTTCACGGCGCGACCGATGCCGACCGCACTTCGCTCGTCCCCGTCGGAAAGCGCTGGCCTCTTGCCGAGTTGATGGACGCCTGCCGCTACTATAGCGAAAAGCTTCGGCGGCGAATTTTTTACGAGTGGACGCTGATCGACGGCGTCAATGATTCCGTTGAACATGCCCATTCGGTCGGCCGCCTGCTCCAAGGCCAAGATGCCCAAGTGAATTTGATCCCGCTCAATCTGACCGTCGGCTACGATGGCCGCCCCGGACGAAGCGACGCCGCGGTCCGCTTCCAAGCCATCCTCACTGAATACGATCTACCGAGCACCGTGCGCCAGCGGCGAGGAATCGATATAGCCGCGGGGTGCGGACAACTGCGCGCGGCTGAGGCCGTACGCTAGTCACAGGTTCAAAGTTGCAGGCTCAAGTCCTGCTAAAGACCTTGAACGTCTGTACCTTAAACTTTGAACCGCCTCGCCTCAGGCGAGGCTTGGCACCAGGGCGAAAACTGTGTTGGTTGAAAACAACAATACAGTCCAGGGCCCCGTTGGGCCGAAACTCGAAAAATTGCTAAATTGTGATCTCAACATCTGATTCTGCCCCAATCGAACACTCTGCTGAAGTTCCTGACACCCACGGCCTAGCCGGCCACCCCAGAGGTTTAATGACCCTGTTCTTCACTGAGATGTGGGAACGTTTCAGTTACTACGGCATGCGCGCGTTGTTGACCGTTTTTATGGTCACACCCATCGCTGCGGGTGGCTTGGAATACAGCAACAAGAAGGCCGGCCTGATTTATGGCACGTACACGATGAGCGTATACATGCTTTCGATACCGGGCGGTTTTATCGCGGATAATTTTTTGGGCTCACGCATGTCCGTGCTCTACGGCGGCATCATCATCGCTGCGGGACATTTCTCTCTGGCGTTTCAGTCGCAAACGATGTTTTTCGCGGGCTTGGTTATGATCGCATTGGGCACCGGTTTGTTGAAACCCAACATCAGCGCAATGGTGGGCAGCCTTTACACCACTAACGACGAGCGACGCGATGCTGGCTTTTCGATTTTCTACATGGGCATCAATCTGGGCGCGTTTATCTCGCCGCTTATTACCGGTTACCTCGCACAAAGCGGTGGCTGGCGGGAGCGCCTTTCTGGCTGGGGAATGGATCCCAATCACAGTTGGCACTGGGGCTTCGCAGCCGCAGGCGTTGGCATGACGATCGGACTTTTCACCTACTTCCTGAACAACAAAGGCATTCAGCACGTGGGCAACCCCCCGCCCGACAGCGCACCGCGTCCGTGGAAGAAACTTGGCATCGTCATACTCGGCACAGTTGGCTTCTACGGCATCGTTCGCCTCTCTGACCAGGACGGTTACAATTGGCTTCGCTCAATCTTCCTGGTTCTCCCGATCGGAACCATCCTCTGGCTTGTGATCCGCGGTGATATTAACAGCCAGCGCATGGCGGCGATTCTGATTTTCTCAGTCGCGGTGATGATTTTCTGGGCCGTCTTCGAACAAGCTGGATCCACCATCGCGTTGTTCAGCGAGCAACTTACTGACCGCACGCTGCCGAATAACGGCAATATCAATCTATTTGGTTTAAACCTGGGTTTGAGTAGCCCGTTTCCATCAGCGTGGTTTCAGTCGGTTAACTCTCTTTTCGTAATCACGCTCGCTCCCCTATTCGCTTGGATCTGGGTCAAGCTCGGTTCAAAACAGCCGTCCAGTCCCGTCAAGTTTGCACTTGGTCTCGTTTTCCTGGTGCTGTCGTTCGTCTTGATGGTGCCGGCAGCGCGCCTGACCGCACACGGTCTTGTCAGTCCATTTTGGATTGTAGGGCTCTTCCTCCTTCAAACGATTGGCGAACTGTGTATCAGCCCCGTTGGACTCAGCACACTCACAAAGCTGTCTACTCCCAATCTGGTCGGTTTTGTCATGGGAATTTGGTTCCTCGCGGCGGCGCTAGGCAATAAGCTCGCGGGCGTTTTAGGCGGCGATTTCGACGCGAAAGATCCTTCCGCTCTTGCTCACTTTTTCTCTCAACAGGCAATTTGGGTCACAGGCTTCACCATCGTCCTTCTCGCCTTGGTTCCGTGGATCCGCAAGCTGATGTGCGGTGTGCGTTGAACCGATAGCGTCCTCACGAATCTGAAACTTTCGGCACAGCACCGCGTCATTCGGCTTAGATTCGCAGGCCTATCGTTTCGCCTGCCTGTCGGACTTTTCGGAGCGTCGCATCATGCGTTCGCCCGAGCGGCCGATTCAGGCAAGAGTTGCGTGGGCTCGCTTTCCTCGCTTCTCAACCTCGCATTGCCCGCCCGTGGACTTCACCGCTTACCAACCATCGTGGCCGCTCATCACTGAGACGGACGAACCGACTGTTTACGTACGTCCTGCAAAAACGAGGAATAATTTGTTCACATCGGCTCCGACAGAAGTGGTGATCAAAGCGCGGGCGGGCGAGGAGGCCGCGCGCAAGGAATTGATCCAAATTTATCAGAAACGAATTGCCGGCTATGTTTTCAGCCTCACCGGTGAACCGAGCGCGGTCGACGATCTCTGCCAGGTGATCTTCATCAAGATGCTTCAATCACTCCCAGCCTTGCGCGAGGAAGCGCGATTCGAACCATGGCTGTTTCGCCTCGCTCGCAACGCTTCGCTCGATCACCTCCGCCGCCGCCGGTTTCGCAATCTCTTCACCCCGCTGCTTCCAATTCACGAGGACCTCTCCGCCCCTGAGCCCTCGCCGCTGGCAGGAGAATTGGCCGCAGTTAAAGAAGCCATTCAAACGCTCCCGCTCCGTTACCGTGAAATTTTAGCCCTTTGCGCCCAGGATCGCAGTTATGAGGAAATGGCTAAAATCGCTGGACTTACTCTTCCCAACTTCAAAATTAGACTGCATCGTGCCCGCCAAGCCCTAAAAGAAAGACTGAAATATGTCCGAAATCGATAATACCCTGCGCGCCCTCGAAGACTATGCGGCCAGCCAACTTCGGCCAGGCTTCGCCCAGTACGTCCTCAACCGCGCGCGCGCGATTCCCGCTCCTGTTTTCGCCTGGGGCCGCACCACCTTGTACGCTGCGGCAGCCTGTGGGCTTGCCTGCGGCTTGTTGCTCTTGGCTTCTCCGCGCGATCAAAGCCTGTCGCAGTGGCAAGATATCGTCGACTCCACTCAGGAGATCGACGGAGGCTACTGAAATGAGGCAGAAAATCCTTCCGGTTATCGCGCTTGCTCTCGCGTTTTTTGCCGGTGCCTTTACGGGAATTTTTTTCCAGCGTCATCGCCCGTTGCCGCCGCCGCAATTCCGGCCCGGCGAGGAATTTCGCGATGATCGAGGCTACCGCGCCGAGCGGGATGAACGCATTCGCGCGTCTCTCTCTCCGGAAAAAATCGCCGAGTTAAGTCGGCGCCTCGAAGAGCTCAAACCGCGCGCGCAAGTTTTTCAGAAAAAATACAACGAGATCGAAGAGGATTTCTACGGAAAGCTTTCGACGATGCTCAACGAAGAACAAAAAAAACTCCTGCCGCCTCTTGAGCCACTGGATTGGGGTTCAGACCTCAACATCGATCGCTTCACGCAACCACCTCCTGCACCCGGATCAGCTCCTAAACGGCGCTCGATGACGCAATTCTCGCGAATCATCGCAGTGATTATATACCAGCCCTCTTGGGAAAAAATGGCTAAACGCCTTCAGCTTTCGGAAGAGCAAAACAAAGCGGTCGGTGTATTATTTGCCGAACGTCGCACGCACTTTCTCGCACTGGTGGATGAGATGACCCCACCCACCATGCAGATGGGACAAATCATGCGAGAGATCGGCTTGTTTCCCCCTCCGCCGCCTGACGGAAAAAAGGACAAGTAGAAATCCGCGGCTCTCGTCGATTGATCTGCGGCCACGCGCGATCTTCAGTTGCCTATCGCGAAGAGCTCCGCACGCTTCTGTTCGCCGTTAGTTCAACGGCAAACCTAACGACCCTATGATTATTCGTTCCGTTCGAATGGCCGCGGCTTCTGCGGTCGTTGCATTAATTTTTTTGGTTGGTTGTGGCGAAAGCCCTGATCCCACCCGCTTTTCCGGTCCCGTAGGACCGGATCTGAACGTTCCTCCGACGATGCTCGGTCAAAGTAAATACTTCGAAGGGCGTATCGAAGCCACTCTTAGCTTGTCACACATCGGCCGTGGTACGCTCCGAGGTAAAGGCGCACGACGCGGCGAACCCGACAATAGTGAAGTGCTTCGTCCGCAATTTGGCGCCGGGTATTTCGTGAATCCCAACGGTAGTCCCCTGCCGCCTGACTTTCTCAAGCTGAAGCTCACCAACAGCTCGGGCGACCCCGTCAAAGTTGAAATCGTCGAAGTCAATTCCCCTCTGGGAAATTTCGCCGTGCGTCCTGCGATTCTCTCCCTCAACGCCGGCCAATCAGCCGAGCCCGATCCCATGATCTCAAAGCTCGGAGTAGCGAGCGAAGCATTGGATATAATCGTCGCCCTCAAACTCGACGGAAAAACAGAGCGTCAGACAATGAAGATTATCTCAGTCGCACCTGAAGCCGCTCCCGCTTCGGTCCGAAAATAACCGGATTCTCTAGAAAGTTAATCAGCGGCCCACTACGGCCGCTTTTTATTCGGTCTTGGCGGCTAAACAAACCGCTTACTCCATCCACTCGAGCAGATTGAAGTTATAGATCCACATCAGGAGGACCGCTCCTGCGACGGTCAGCACACCGAGGGCAACGACGGCGCCAGCGATGATGAAAGGCCAGTTAGGCTTGGTGGCTTCGGAGGTGTTTTCGCTCATGATTGGTTCTGGCGATAATCGCCGCGCTCACGATATCCACCGCCGTACCAGCCGTTCCGATAGCCTGATCCGTAATAGAATGAAAGCCCTACCGATGGATACGGCTCGCAGTAGGGTCTATAAACCGGCGCGGGCTCATAATAATAAGTCACCGGACGCTCAACATAGACGATTTGAGGAGCAGGCTGTTGGACCACCATCGTTTGCGGGTACTCTCCATACACGGGAGCAGCGGGTGCCAATGGGGCGTCTTGCACGACGTACGTCGCGCCCGAGCGATAAACCGGGTAACTGGGTTGCGTTTGGATCGTCGAACCGATCACCGCCCCCGCCACCGTGCCGATCGCGGCACCAGCTAGCGTATTGTGGTTATGGTTGCCGATCACAGCGCCGGCGATGCCGCCAATGACCGCACCGGGACCAGCCAGATTCGGTGCAAAGATCTGGGCCTTCATCGACGCAGATCCAAGAAGGAGACTAATGCCGAGGGGAAGAATGGAAATTTTCATATCAAAGGTTAAGACGTCGGTTATGAATTAAAGGGTCATCATTCTCCATTTTTTTCAACTATCATGGAACCTTATCTAAAGCGGGTGTTATATAGCAGGGCTTGTCTCGCGCCGGAGCTCACTTAACTCATTTCCCATGATCGTGATCCGTCGCCTCGTCGATTCTCGCCAATCCTATACCGGCATCTTTTTGCGCGGCGAAGAACCCAAGGTTTTCCCAACTTCGGACCACGAACACGGTGAAATCCTTCGAATTTACAAACAGGACCAGCGTTACCGGGATGTGCTTAACGATTTTACCGACTTCGATATTGGATCAAAGTACCCCACTCTATGACTGTGCATACGATCCCTTGAACGAAACTTCAGCGAAGCGCACCCAAAGATTCCAGAAAGTAACAGCAAATCGCGCAAAATCCTTGGCGCATTCTTTGACGTCGTGAATGATCTGGCTTGCTTCTCGCTTCAAGCAAGAGCTGCCGCGCCTAATATTTATGCCAACTGAACACGTAGAACTGGTTGAGCCGAAGCGCCGGAATTTTAGGAATTTCATCCGTTCGATCAGCTATGCTCTTTCCGGATTCTCTGCAGCGTTGAAGCACGAGCCATCGTTCCGAGAAGACTTGGTTTTCGCTATCCTGCTTGTCCCTTTCACAGTCATTCTTCGGGTAAAGGCGATCGAGTCGGCCGTGATGATCGCCTCGCTGTTTTTAATCATCATCGTAGAACTCTTGAATTCGGCGATCGAATGGACGATCGACTATATCTCGACTGCGGAACACCCGATGGCCAAGCGGGCGAAGGACATGGCCAGCGCCGCCGTGTTCGTCACCTACATCAACTGCGTCGTCGTCTGGGCTATTATCCTTTCCACCAAGTGGAGTCACTTGTGGTAGTCGGTTGAACGAGCCGTAACGCGCGGGCGTGTTTGGATAAAGTCCTTCATCTGAATGAACTTTATCCAGTCTTTATGACCGATAATTGCCCCAAATAAAATTTCCGATCACTAACCGTCGATCTCTACTCTCCACCCTCAGTTCCGCCGATTACCGCATCCTTAAAAACAGCAAAATCGCCACGCCCAACATCGTAAGGTTTGGCAGAAACGCAGCCAGCAACGGATCGATGATATCCCTGCCGCCGAGTAGCTTGGCAAAGCTCGTCAGGACGTAGTATACAAAAAAAAGGCCCAGAGATTTCGAGACGCCTACGGCAGGACTCACTCGCACGCCAGACACCGCAAACGGGATTGCGATACCGATGACGATCAGACTCCCCAGCGTATCGGCCAGGAGGCCATAATAACGAACGGCGTACCGCGTCACCTTCGGATTTTCCTCAATGGTAAAGTAGTCGACGATACGCCGAAGCTGGAAGAACGAGAGGTCCTCAGGCTTTTGATCCATGATCAGCAGCAAATCGGGATCATCGTTGAACTGGCGATAACGCTTTTCCGTAAACGGAACCGATCGCGTCGTGTCCCCCGCTTCCGGATCGTACCAAATCTCGCGGCCGTCCACAAAGACCCAGACGTTCTCTTTCCGATCGAACCATGCTTCCTTGGATATGATACGCGTTTTCTCGCGGCGGCGGCTATCGAGCTCGGACAGAGTTACACCGTACGCACGCTGATTCACGCGACTATATCGGTTAATGTACCACATGCGATTCTGGCGCTGGTTATCGAAGGCCACACTATTGACGATGCCCACCTTCTCAGCGCCGAGCGCCTTAGCCTGGTAACGAAACTTTAAGTTCTCGAAGATCTTATTCGAGCTTTCAACTGACCACGGAATTAACTGTGCATTCAGGTAAAGTGAGAGCCCACAGCACACCAGTCCCATGAGCCAAATCACGCGGGTGATCCGGAAAAGTCCAATCCCGGCCGCGCGCATAGCGGTAAATTCGTTGTACCGGTGCAGCTTTCCCAAGCTGAACAAAACGGAGATCAGGAGCGCCAGCGGAAGGACGACCGACAGGTAACTCGGCATCAGCACGGCATAGTAGGTTAAAACATCCGTCGCCGCCGCACCGAAATCCAACAAGTCACGAAAGCTGTTGTACAACTCCTGCATGAACAAAAGGCCCATGGTCGCGGCGAGCAGCAGTGCCAGGATCTGGAGCCACTCGCGGAGAATATAGCGGTCTAACGTGTTCAATCCCGCAGATCAAAGTCTTCTCTGACCGAAAGGCAAGGTGCCGTGGAAGCGCCGGCAAACCAGCCTCTGCAACTATCCCCAACCGCATGTCTATCAGCGTAAGTTGCGAGTTGAAACACCAGCAACCGTCCTCTTAGCTCTTCACTTCGCCTGTTCTTCTCAATCTGCATTATTTAAATATGCGTTTTCTCCGCCAGCTGGCTGCTTGGGTCATCTACCCGTTCTTCGTTCTGCCTCTCATCTACGCTCAAGATGCCATCAAGATCGGTGAAATCGCCTCACTCACCGGCAAGGATGCCAGCCTCGGAGTCTCCTCTCATCAAGGAACCCTCCTGGCGATCGAAGAACTGAACGCCGCCGGTGGCGCGCTTGGAAGAAAACTGGAGCTCATTACAGAAGACACGCAATCGAAGCCGGGCGAATCCGGTACATCCGTCCGCAAACTCATCTCCCGTGACAAGGCGATCGCCATTCTGGGCGAGGTGGCATCCAGTCGCTCGCTCGAAGCCGCGCCGATTTGCCAGACCGCGAAGATTCCGATGATCAGCCCGATTTCGACCAATCCGAAGGTCACTGAAACGGGTAATTACATTTTTCGAGTGTGTTTCATCGATCCCTTTCAAGGACCCGTCCTCGCCAAGTTTGCTCTCACCACACTTCACGCCAAACGCGCCGCAATACTTTCCAGCGCATCGTCGATTTACAGTGTCGGTTTGGCCAAGTATTTTAAGGAGGCCTTCGTCGCGGGCGGCGGCACGATCGTCATCGAGCCTAAGTACTCCGAGGGCGACAAGGACTTCAAAGCCCAGCTCACCAGTATCAAGGGCTCCGACATCGATATTATTTTTGCCCCAGGCTACTACGCAGAAGGCGCGCTCATCCTTCGCCAAGCACGCGAACTCGGCATCACGGCGCCCTTTGTAGGCGGCGATAGCTGGGAGTCGGAATTACTCATGGAGCTGGGAGGTCAGGCAACGGAAGGCGTTTTTATCTGCAGTCATTTTTCCCCGGAAGATCCTTCTCCTCGGATTCAGAATTTTGTCGCCGCTTACAAAAAGCGCTTCGGCACCGTCCCGAGTGTGAATGCCGCGCTTGGCTATGATTCTGCTCTTGTCTTGGCCGACTCAATCAACCGCGCAGGCACCACCGAGAGCGCCAAGCTCCGCGATGCCATCGCAACCACCAAGGATTTTGATGCGGTTTCCGGACGTATCACCATCAACGAAAAGCGCGATGCGACCAAGAAAGCGGTCATCCTCACGGTGAAGAACGGTAAATTCAAATTCGTGCAGGACGTTAACCCTTAAATCTTCCTTTTATTGTCTGCATCCATGAGCTGGGGAATCAGCTCGTCCGTAATACAATAGCTGCTCCGTTCCGAGCTTTCCTAACCATGCCTTCGCTTCGCCGAAATCTCTTAAGCCTCATTTTTTCCGCCGTTATCCCAGCGTTATCCGCACAAGATACGATTAAAATTGGCGAGTACGCCTCGCTCACCGGAAAGGAAGCGAGCTTCGGCATCACGTCTCACCAAGGCGTCACGCTCGCAATCGAAGAAGCCAACGTCGCGGGTGGTGTGCTCGGTAAAAAGATCGAACTGCTTGCCGAAGACACGCAATCGAAACCAGGCGAATCAAGCACGTCCGTCCGCAAACTGATCTTCCGCGACAAAGTTGTAGCGGTGCTAGGCGAGATCGTTTCAACCCGTTCGCTCGAAGCCGCGCCCATCTGCCAGGCAGCCAAGATCCCCATGATCTCTCCCGGTTCGACCAATGTGAAGGTGACCGAGACCGGCAACTACATCTTCCGCACCTGCTTCATCGATTCCTTTCCAGGCACGATTCTCGCAAAATTTGCGCTGGAGACCCTGCATGCAAAACGAGCCGCTCTGCTCTCCAGTGTTTCGTCTGCCTACAGTGTCGGTCTGGCCAAATACATCAGGGAAGGATTTACCTCTGGCGGTGGCACGATCGTCATCGACCCAAAGTACTCCGAAGGTGACAAAGATTTCAAAGCCCAGCTCACCACGATCAAAGCCGCCGCGCCTGACGTGATTTTCGCTCCGGGTGCATATTCCGAGGGCGCCCTAATCGTCAAACAAGCCCGCGAACTCGGCATCACAGCGCCATTCGTAGCGGGCGACAGTTGGGAATCGGAGCTGTTCATGGAACTTGGCGGTAAAGCCACGGAAGGCGTTTGCATCGCCAGCCATTTTTCCAACCAAGATCCGTCGCCGCGCGTGCAAAACTTCGTCGTCGCCTACAAGAAGCGCTGGGGAGGCGCCATGCCCGATGACACCAGTGCGCTCGGCTACGATGCCGCCCTGGTTTTGATCGACGCGATCAAGCGCGCTGGCACGACAGAGAGTTCAAAACTCCGTGACGCCATTGCCTCGACCAAGAACTTCGACGCCGTTACCGGCCGCATCACACTCAACGATAAACGCGATGCCTCCAAGAAGGCGGTCATTCTCACGGTCAAAAACGGCCAGTTTCAGTTTCTCAAAAATGTCGAACCCTGATCGCACTCTTTCGTTGCCAGCATTTCCAATGACTCAATCTTTACCCTCATGCTAATACCCAATCGCCCAGTCGTTGCTCTTTTGGTCACGTTTGCCCTTTGTATGGGCGCTCTGCGGGCTCAGGATACTATCAAGGTCGGCAAGGTCGGTGCGCTCACCGGCAAGGACGCGAGCCTCAGCCAAAACGCCCATAAAGGGATGATTCTCGCGATTGAAGAGATCAACGCGGCCGGCGGTGTTCTTGGCAAAAAAATCGAACTCCTCGCCGAAGATGACCAAACGAAGCCAGGCGAAGCCGCCACCGCCGCCCGCAAGCTCATATCCCGCAACAAGGTCATTGCGCTCCTTGGCGAAGAAACCTCCGGCCGTTCGCTGGAAGCCGCACCCATCGCCCAAGCCGCCAAGATTCCCATGATCTCGCCCAGCGCCACCAACCCACGGGTGACACAAATGGGGGATTACATTTTCCGTGTTTGCTTCATCGATCCCTTTCAGGGCGCCGTCATGGCCAAACTCGCCACCGATACCCTTCACGCCAAACGCGTCGCCATCGTCTCCAGCGTGTCGGCCGCTTATAGCGTGGGCCTGGCAAAATTTTTCCGGGAAAAATTCACGTCAGACGGCGGTACCGTCGCTGTGGAGCAGAGATACACGGAAGGCGACAAGGATTTCCGCGCCCAGCTCACCGCAATTAAATCAGCCGCTGTGGACGCGGTTTTTATTCCCGGGTACTACACGGAGGCCGCTCTCATTGTACGGCAGGCGCGTGAACTCGGCCTCTCCATTCCTTTCTTCGGCGGCGATGGCTGGGAAGCCCCTCAACTACTAGAAATCGGCGGCGACGCGCTGAACGGCTGTTTTTACTCCACGCACTTCTCCGCCGAAAGCACCGAGCCCAAGGCGGCGGAATTCGTCAAGAAATACAAGGCTCATTGGCAAAACCAAACACCGGATGGTTTTAGCGCGCTGGGATACGATTCAGCCTACATATTAGTGGAGGCGATCAAACGCGCTGGTTCCACTGAAGGCCCCAAGCTGCGTGATGCTCTTGCCGCTACAAAAAACTTTGCAGGTGTGACTGGCCTGACGACGATCGATGCCAACCGCGACGCGTCCAAGCCTGCGGCAATCATCGCCATTAAAAATGGCCGGCTTGAGTTCCTAAAAACCGTCGCCCCGTGATCTTATCAAAATCTCGCCTTTCGGGTCCGGGCTTAGCCGCAGGGATATTCGCGGTTTTCGCTCTTGCCGTGAGCGTTCGCGGCCAGAGCGTTTCCAACCCCGAGCCGATCCGGATTGGCGAATACGCCTCCATGACCGGCAAGGAAGCGGCATGGGGACACTCGCAGCACCGCGGCGCGCTGCTCGCCGTAGAAGAGGCCAACGCTGCAGGCGGTCTGCTTGGCCGAAAGATCGAACTCCTCCTAGAAGATAACCAATCAAAACCAGGCGAAACCACGACTGCTGCTCGCAAATTAATATCCAGGGACAAAGTCGTAGGACTCATTGGAGAAATTGCCTCGGGCCGCACTCTGGAAGCGGCACCCATTGCGCAATCCTCAAAGATTCCGTTAATAGCACCCGGTGCGACTAATCCACGGGTAACGGAATTAGGCACCTACATTTTTCGCGTGTGCTTCATCGATCCTTTTCAGGGTCCGGTGATGGCTAAGTTCGCCTTGGATTATTTAAAGGCCAAACGAGTCGCCATCGTTTCAAGTGTTTCCTCCGCCTACAGCGTGGGTTTCACCAAGTATTTCAAAGAAGCTTACACCCCCGCTGGTGGCACCGTTGTGACCGAGCAAAAATACACCGAGGGTGACAAGGATTTCCGCGCTCAACTGACCGCG
>WNFI01711212.1_pt1 | contig 41247 bp, 50 predicted proteins | sample 5400471 | NCBI WGS metagenome assembly WNFI01 (sample SAMN13153348, study PRJNA577476) | soil metagenome | isolation source: 100 cm saprolite on Douglas fir-dominated hillslope | place: USA:California | collected 2013-09-17 | reverse complement strand
CGAGGCGCAGCGGCTGGAGCAGCGCACCACCTTCGACATCGAGATGATGGAAGCCACCGGCTCCTGCGCCGGCATCCAGAACTATTCGCGCTATCTCACCGGACGCCGCCCCGGCGAACCGCCGCCGACGCTGTTCGAATACGTGCCCGACAACGCGCTGGTGTTCGCGGATGAGAGCCACGTCACGGTGCCGCAGATCGGCGGCATGTTCAAAGGCGACTTCCGCCGCAAGGCGACGCTGGCGGAATACGGGTTTCGGCTGCCTTCCTGCATGGACAACCGGCCATTGCGCTTTGAAGAGTGGGACATGATGCGCCCGCAATCGGTCGCGGTATCGGCGACGCCATCGGCGTGGGAGCTGAACGAGTCTGGCGGCGTGTTCGTCGAGCAGGTGATCCGCCCGACCGGGCTGATCGATCCGCCGGTGAACATCCGCCCGGCCCGCACCCAGGTCGACGATCTGGTCGGCGAGGTCCGCGCCACCGCGCAAGCCGGCTATCGCAGCCTGGTCACGGTGCTGACCAAGCGGATGGCGGAGGATCTCACCGAATATCTGCACGAGCAGGGTATCCGTGTCAGGTACATGCACAGCGACATCGACACCATCGAGCGCATCGAGATCATCCGCGACCTGCGGCTCGGCGCGTTCGACGCGCTGGTCGGCATCAACCTGCTGCGCGAGGGCCTCGACATTCCGGAATGCGCGCTGGTGGCGATCCTCGACGCCGACAAGGAAGGATTTTTGCGCAGCGAGACCTCGCTGATCCAGACCATCGGCCGCGCCGCGCGCAACGTCGACGGCAAGGTCATTCTCTATGCCGACCAGATCACCGGCTCGATGCAGCGCGCCATCGCCGAGACCGACCGCCGCCGCGAAAAGCAGGTCGAATACAACAACGAGCACGGCATCACGCCCGAAAGCATCAAGAAATCCATCGGCGACATCATGAACAGCGTCTATGAGCGCGACCATGTGCTGGTGGAAATCGGCGGCGGCGGCATCGCTGACGACGTCATGAGCATCGGGCACAATTTCGAGGCGGTGCTCGGCGACCCCGAAACGAGGATGCGCGAGGCCGCCGCCGACCTCAACTTCGAGGAAGCCGCCCGCCTGCGCGACGAGGTCAAGCGCCTGCGCGCGACAGAACTCGCGGTGGTCGACGATCCCACCGCCAAACAGCGCGTGGTGCAAGGCAAGGCCGGCGCCTATGCCGGCGCCAAGAAATACGGCGCGTCGGCAAACCTGCCGGAATCCGAAAGCCGCGGCGCCAACAAATACGGTGGCAAGCGCGGCTCCTCTTCTCCCTCCCCGCTTGCGGGGGAGGGTCGGGGTGGGGGGTCTGCGGGTGGCAGCGCCTCCCGCGTCCACAAGCCCGATCTCGACGAGATGGGCATCGCAACCTGGCACGAGGTCAAGCCAGCCCGCCCCAAACGCGCCGGACCGCGCAAGCCAACTTTGGACGAAATGGGACCGGGCACCGAGAGCAAGATCTATCGGCCGACGTCAACCCGCGAGGCGAATACGCTCGGACCCTCGCCGCGCTCCAGCGGCGGCGCACCCGGGCACAGGGGCGGGTGGAAGAAGAGGTAGCTTATACGCGCGCCGTCTAACCGCGCCCCGCACGCCCGCGAGAAACGGGCCCGCCCCTCACAGATGTCATCGCCCGGCTCGACCGGGCGACCCAGTATTCCAGAGCGTCGGTGACGAAGCCGCAACACTGCGGCGTACTGGATACTCCGCTTTCGCGGAGTATGACGACTAACTATGGAGCGGCGCAGTGCGTTACAGCTCGCACAGCGTCATACGCGGGCTTGACCCGCGTATCCATCCATCTTCACAAGAGTTTTCTCAAGAGGATGGATTGCCGGGTCGGAGCCCGGCAATGACGACGGTGATCGGGCGCCGCTCGCCTCAATTCAATCTCTTCCCGCCGCCGCGGAATAAACTGGTTGCGCCACGGTTTGCTGTCTGCTGCTTACAAACCGCTCAGGATTTGCTATTTGTACGCCGCGCCGAGTCCATCAACCAGTGCGCAGGAGGTCGTCATGGCCAAGGGTCAGATGCGTAGCAACAAGGAAAAGAAGAAACCGAAGGCGGACAAGAATCTCAAGAAGGGCGGCGTCGCGGCGACCAATCCGTTCGCGTCGGGCAAGCCCCCGGCAGGCCAGAGCCCCAACAGCAAGAAGAGCTGACGGTCACCGTTCCGGTGCGATCGGCTCCGGCGGATGATGTCGGAGTCATGGGCACATTGTGAGCGGCTTGGCGACCAGGCGTTTCCTTTAAGCCTGCGCCAAGCACGTCTGGTTATGGCACCAGCATCACCTCTGACAGACTGATCTGCCTCGGGGCACTGCTGCGGCGTCCACAACGGCCTGCCGCGAAGGATGCCGAAAAGCTGAACGGCGGCGCGTTCAAACTCAACGGCTTCGGCTGGGAAGGCGCCGGCTTCGTCTCCGGCTTCGAGGGAGCCGGCTGCATCGCCCGGCTGCTGCACGCTGACGGTGCGTTTCGGACTCGGCATTGCCAACTCGCTGCCGCCGAAATTCGCCGCGATCACCGTCGACAACGAAGTGCTGTCGTCAAATCCGCTGATACGCCGCATGCGGCCGCAGGTCAGCGAACGACCGTGAATTATCAAGCGATCCCGCAGCACCGGGCGAACGCGACGCTTGTTTGCGGACCGACAGTCTGTTTCGTTTCACCGGGTAAGGAATCCGCAACCTTGCCTGCTGCTGGCGTCTTGATCCGGACGTGGTTCCGTTCAATACCGATGCGATGAGTTGGGACACAACACCGGCAGGAATAAATCATGCACCAACGCCTGGCCCGGCAGCGTGTGCTGGACTATCTCGAGGCGTTCTATGCGGGTGACGTCGGGCGTGCGCAGGACTGCTGCGACGACGAGATCGACTCCATCACCTATGCGCCTGTGGAGCTGTTTCCCCATCTCGGCCACAAGCACGGCAAGGCGTGGGTCGCGGAAGCCATCCGGATCCAGCAAGAACGTTACCTGACCCGGCGCTCCGAGATCACATTCATCGCCGTCGATGGACTGAAAGTCGCTACCATGCAGCGCGTCTTCATGCAGAAGCGCAATGATCAGCGTCTGGTGCAGTTTCAACTTGCGGAATTCTTTACGCTGCACGCCGGGCGCATCATTGAACACCGTTCGTTTTTCGATTCCTTCGACCTGGTCCAGCAATTGCTCGGCCGCGACCTGACCGACGCATTCGCCACCATCGTCCAGGGCGCCACCCGGACCTGATCCGCGCGTGATCCGCCAAATGCTGCGGCAGGCGGCCACTCTCAAAGCCCGTCCGGGTCGACTATTTCAATCCCGGCGTTGAACGCATTGGCGGTTCAGGGCGACCAATAGCCGGCCTTTGGGATATCGATCCGAGACAATAATCCATGAAAATCGCGTTGCTCGCCGTTTTGGGAGCGATCTTGGGGGCGCTGGGCGGCGCCGCGATCGGCATCGTCGTGGGCATAGGTTGGATCGAAATTTTCAAAACCGCGAATTCCGAGGCGAGGCTGGTATTTTTCACCTTCATGCCGATCGGGGCGATCGTGGGCGCGGCCGGCGGCGCTATCCTGTTCGGCATCATCGCCGCCCGCGACGTCGAGATTCCCATCAGCCGGGATCCAGTCGGCAGGCGAGACTTGTAAGAGCCTGACCGGAAATGCGGTCGACAGTGTTCGTCGTTGCTGTGCGACGAGCACTTGCCACGAAGCGCAATCCAGGAAGCGCTGCGGCGAGCCGGCTGGTTTGCCACCGGTATCTGGTTGCAGCAATTGCCCGCTCCAGCCAGAAGGTGCAATCCGGTATTTGTGCGATGCAATAATGTCGGTTGCACTTTTAGGAAACTTGCTTAACTGAGGCTTAAATCAATCGGCAATGGCATTCCGGGCACGGCGTCGCCAGTGACGTTCACACTGCCGTTTGCTGTTTTAACCCAATTTTAGGATCGAATCACATGACAGAGCATAGTCTCTGGCGTTTTTCACGTGCGTTGCACCGGGCCATCAACGAACGCCAGCCCGAAGACCTCGAAACCCTGATCGACGACGACGTCGATTGGGCCGTCTATGGACCGATCGACATGTTTCCGTTTTTGGGCGCACGCCAAGGCAAGGCCGCCGTGCTCGAGGTCTGCCGGCAAATCGCCGACAATGTGCGGGTCCAGCACTTCGATCGCGAGGCGGTCATGCTCGGCGTGGATTCGGCGGCATCCATGATGCGATATTCCCTGACCGCGCTGGACTCGAACAGGCCGATCAGCCTGCGGCTGGCGCAGTTCGCGCAGTTCAAGGCCGGGCGGCTGCGGAGCATGCGCGTCGTGGTGGACACGTTCGATCTGGTCGAGCAGGCGATCGGGCGCCCGATTCATCTGCCGAAGATCGCCTGACGGGACCCCCCTCACCTTGGGGGTCGCATCGGGATGTTCACGATGTTCACAATGACGAATACGGCCCCGCTCGCGCAGGTCCGTATTTGAGTCGTGAATCCCGATCAGGGGATGGGGCTTCGCCATAATTTAGAACCAGAGCGCACGCAATGTCAGGTCTGCGGGCTGGCGGAATCATGATTTCAAGGACGACGATTCAAGGCTGGGGTTTGCTGCTGGCGCTGGCAGGCGCCAGCGTGGCGGCTGCGCGGGCGCAGCAAGCGCCAGGCGCCGGGATCACGGCGCCCGGGGCGGACGATGAACGTTCTGCCGCAAAACTCGATTTGCCTGAACCCGACTGGAGCTTGCTCGACACCGGCGGCACGCTGAACGAAAAGCTGACGGCGCCGAAACGCGCCTCGACGCCAGCAGGGGAAGCGGGAATGTCGTGGTCGGCGCAGGACAAGCCGAACGGCGCCGCGGCGCTGTCGGTGAAGCAGCCGTTGTCACCGTTCTGGGACGCGCGAATCGGCGCCGACATGACCGTCGTCAATCAGCCCTCGACGCTGACGAATTCGGATCTGCTGCGGCAGAAATTTTCCACTGACGGCCAGCCGTCGCAATCCACCGGCACGGCCTGGGCAGCGCTGACCGCGCCGGGCTTCGGCTCGATCTGGGACAAGACCGCGATCGAGGCGCGTCTCGATCCCGCGCAGGACCAGAGCAAGCTCGGCACCTCGCTGAGCAAGTCGCTGCCGCTTTGGAGCGAAAACTATTCGCTCACCTTGCAGAATGGCTACAATGTGATTCAGCAAAGTCTCGCACCGGTGGTCGGCATCGCAGGCCATCCGGCGCGAAATTATCAGACCGACCAATCGGCAAAACTGAGCATTGCCGACACCGGCACCAGCTTCATTGCCGGCCAGTCGTTCTCGTCAACGGATGAAAAATGGCTGCGCAAGATCGGTGCCGAACAAAAATTGTTCGGCGGAGTCAGCATTAACGGCTCGATCAGCGAAACCCCGCAAGGCATGCCAAACCGCAGTCTGACCGCGGGCTTCAAGCACAGCTGGTGAACGCCTTGAAGCCAGTTCCCCTGTGCTGAAAAGCCAGGCCACCTGTGCTGAGGCTGCGGATCCACCATCGATTTCCGGGAAAGACCGGGTCCTCGCCGCAGATTGGCCGTGATGTGGTCAAAATCGGCTGGACTGATGGCGTTGTTACTTCGTCGTGCGGGGGACATCCGCGCTTGCTCAACGCGAAATAGGGAACAGCCGATGAATGCCATTCGATCCGAAAAAGTTGAATCAGCCGAAGAAGACAACAACCTCGCCGCGGTCTCTGAAGTGGAGGCCGGCATCCGCGACTTCGTTCGCAACGATGTTGCCTATCTGCGCCGGCCCGTGCCGGGCCTCCCGAACGCTGAAAGTTCGCTGGAAGCAACCGCCGAGGCAACCGTCAACAATGTCAATTCGCTGATCCAGCGGGTTGCGGGCACGTCGTTGGCCGAAATCGAAAACCTGGTTTCCGAACTGGAAAGCCTGCGCGATCTGCTCCACGCCGAAGGGCAGCGCGTGCAGCGGGAGATTTCGGGTTATGCCCAGCTCAGCCAGGCGGCGATGAAGTCGACCCGCATGATCGCGGACAATGTGGCGCAGTGGAAACGCGCTGCGGACGGCCTCCGCAACAGCTGACCGCGCTTCCTTCCAGCCTTTCATTCCCGCCGCCTCCTGCGTCAGGAGCGCGGCGGTTTCGTTTGCAGGATGGGCGCGCTGAAGCTTCGCAGGTGCAGTTGAACTTAATGCGCTCCGCCCGCGACCAAGGGTGAGGCCGCGCCGTCGCGGCCATTTTTTAGGGGGCAACCAGTCCGTGAAAACCGTCAGACCGAACACCACAGAGCCGATTCCGTTGCGAAACTCGCCGCCGAAGATGGGCACCATCATGGTTCGGTTTGTCGTGCTGCTGTTCGTGGCGGTGGCGCTTCTCGCGTTGGTCTGGAGCCGCTAGCTGCGACGGCACCTGCAATCGGGTTCTATGGTTAGCAAAGGATGAATCAACGCCGGGCCATCGGCGCGCTATCGAGCGTATAGGCGCCGTCGGCATAGCCCTTCACCACCATTGCGGTGGCCAGCATCACCGCAATGGTCACGCTGGCAAAGATAAAGCCTACAAATTTCAGTCCAGCGCGGTCAGCCATCGTCGTCCCCATTGTCTCGTGCTGCTATGTCCAACAACAGCCCTATTAGGTTCAAAACACCTTAACGGCATCGCCGTTTCATCGCGTATTTCGCAAGCATTTCATCAGGCTTAACGCGGCGTTAGAGCGCAATCAGCAAGCATGCGCTCGGACTTGATCCGTGGGTGGAATCCGGTTCTGCGTCCGATCGCGCTCCAATTATAAAAGAGCGCATGATCTTACCGCGAGACCGCTCGCACCCTCGGATCATGTCCGAGGGCAGGCTTTGGCGGATCATGCGCGCGTACCTCGCCGCGGCACAAAGGCCGACGCGAGCAGCGAAAAGGCCAGTTCGCCATGCTGGTTGGTGCCGGTGTTGCGGGCCTGCAGGATACCCCATTCGGGACGCGAATCCGACGTGCGCAGCGCTTCCACCTCGCTGGCATAGCTGATGGTGTCGCCGGCCAGCACCGGCTTGATCCATCGCAATTCGCGGAAGCCGGGGGACGGTCCCCAGGTCGCGACTGCCTCACCGCGCGCGGCCGCCTCCGCCGCCTGGCGCTGTCCGTCGGCCACCAGCAGTTTCATGCAGACCGATCCGACATGCCAGCCCGAAGCCGCAAGCCCGCCGAACAGCGACTTGCGGCCCGCCTCTCCTAACCCGCCGCGAGCGCGGCGCGGCGCTTCACCATGATCGGCGACACCATTTCAGCCAAAGCCTGCCCCGCCGCGTTACGGACGAGGCATTTGAACGTCACAATGCCGGTGTCGGGACGGCTGCGCGAGACCCGCGCCTCCAGGACGTTGACATCGATCGTGAGATCGTCGCCGGGCCGAAGCGGCGTTAGCCAGCGCAACTCGTCGACGCCAGGCGAGCCCAGCGAGGCGGTGCGGCCGATATAGCCGTCGAACATCATCCGCATCACGATCGAACACAGATGCCATCCCGATCCCGACAGTCCATTCAGCATCGACCGCTTGGCGGCCTCATCGTCGAGATGCATCGGCTGCGGATCGAACTCGGTGGCAAAGGCAATCATTTCCTCGCGCGTGACGTGACGCGGTCCGAATGTGCCAAAATGGCCGGGTGGAAAGTCTTCGAATGCGAGTGTCATGATAGGGGATGCTGGCGAGGAAGCCCGATTGTGGCCGCTATTTGCAGCAATCTCAAGCCGCCAGCATGCATGACCGCGCTGCGATCTTGCCCAGGACGCCTTTCGCGGCTAGGTCCTTACGCCGTTTTGAGTCTGATGATCGAGGTTTGATTCGCAGGAGAACCACCGATGTTCGAAGTTCGGGATCTGTTTCAGTGGGACCGCTTCATCACACCCACCATCATCAAGACCTTTTATTGGCTCGTCATCGCACTCATGATGCTGTTTGGCGTCTCCGGCATTTTCTCCGGACTGGCGGCGATGGCCATCAACCCGTTCGGAGGATTCATCACGGTACTGTCGAGCATCGCCGGCGTGATCGTCGGTATCGTCTTCTCGCGTATCGCCGCGGAATTCATTCTGATCGTGTTCCGCATCAACGAGCATCTCGGCGCGATCCGCGATCAGGGTCAGGTGCATTGAGCCCCGCAAAGCAACAAACCCTCCCCGTCATTGTGCAATGACGAACTCAGGCTCTCAGGTATTAAACCGGAAATGCATCACGTCGCCGTCGGCGACGACGTATTCCTTGCCTTCGAGCCGCAATTTGCCGCCGTCCCGTGCCCCCGCCTCGCCGCCCAGCGCGACATAGTCGGCATAGGCGATGGTTTCGGCGCGGATGAAGCCTTTCTCGAAATCAGTATGAATCACGGCGGCCGCCTGCGGCGCCTTGGTGCCGCGGGTGATGGTCCAGGCGCGGGCTTCCTTCGGGCCGACGGTGAAATAGGTGATGAGATGGAGCAGTTGATAGCCGGCGCGGATCAGGCGGTCGAGACCGGCTTCTTCGAGGCCCAGCGTATCGAGGAATTCGGCACGCTCCTCGCGTGAAAGGGTCGCGATCTCGGATTCGATCTTGGCGGAAATCGCGACGGCGACCGCGCCTTCCTTGCTGGCGTGCTCCATCACCTGTTTCGAGAAGGCGTTGCCTTGCGCGGCCGAGCCTTCCTCGACGTTGCAGACATAGAGCACGGGCTTCGACGTCAGCAGACCGAGCATACCGAACGCACGCTCTTCTTCCGGCTTGCGGTCGAGAAACCGCGCCGGCCTGCCGTCGCGCAACAGCACCAGCGCGCGATTGACCAGATCAAGCTGTTCTTTGGCGTCCTTGTCGTTGCCCTTGGCTTTTTTTGTCAGATTGTCGACGCGCTTCTCGAGGCTGTCGAGATCGGCCAGCATTAGTTCGGTCTCGATGGTCTCGATGTCGGCCAATGGCGCGATCTTGCCCTCGACATGGGTGACGTCGGAATCCTCGAAACAGCGCACCACATGGGCGACCGCATCGACCTCGCGAATGGTGGCGAGAAACTGGTTGCCGAGGCCTTCACCCTTGGAGGCGCCGCGGACCAGGCCCGCGATATCGACGAAGGTCAACCGGGTCGGAATGATCTGCGCCGATTTGCCGACCTCGGCGAGCGTGTCGAGCCGCGGATCGGGCACCGCGACTTCGCCGACATTGGGCTCGATGGTGCAGAACGGATAGTTCGCCGCCTGCGCGGCCGCCGTTTCCGTCAGCGCATTGAACAGCGTCGATTTGCCGACATTGGGCAGCCCGACGATACCGCATTTGAATCCCATAGTGCTTCCCGATCCTTCGCGCGATATCGCGGCGCGTGAGTTCTATTTGGAGCGTCAGTCCGGCGATGACGGAGGTAGTTTATTTTCCGTCGCCGTCGTCCTTGTCTGAAAATCCCTTGCCCTGCATCGCCAGGTGCACCTTGTTCTGAAACGCCGAGTCACGATCGAGCGCAATGAGCGCGGCATTGTCAGCCACCGCGTCAAGCAGCGCCTGGACCCAGGGCCGGTCGCCTTTGGCGAAATCGCTCAACACGTGGCCGTGCACCAGTTCCTTGACACCGGGATGGCCGATGCCGAGCCGCACCCGGCGATAGTCGTTGCCGACATGCGCGGAGATCGAGCGCAATCCGTTGTGCCCGGCAATGCCGCCACCGACCTTGACGCGCACCTTGGCGGGCGGCAGTTCAATCTCATCGTGAAACACGGCGATGTCGGCGGGCACGAGCTTGAAGAAATTCGCGGCTTCCTGCACGGCGCGTCCGGAGTCATTCATGAAGGTGAGCGGACGCAGCAGGATCACCCGCTCGCGCTCGAGCGTGCCTTCCGCGGTCTCGCCCTGAAAGCGGCGGCGCCACGGTGCGAAACCGTGACGCCGCGCAATTTCATCGACCGCCATGAACCCGATGTTGTGCCGGTTGCTCGCGTATTTAGCGCCGGGATTGCCGAGGCCAAGCAGGAGCCGCAACGGCAGCCGCAGGACCGGCAGCAGCGGCAGCAGCAGCGGCCTTGATTTCTTCGGCATAGCCGGACGGCGGCACGATGGTGACCAGGGTCACGTCCTCACGCGACAGCGACTTCACGCCGGGAGGCAGCTTGATGTCGGACAGATGCAGCGAATTGCTGATGTCGAGCTGACCGACGTCGACTTCGATGAACTGCGGAATGTTGTCGACCGCGCATTCGAGTTCGACGCTATGGGTGACGATGTTGATGGTGCCGCCGCGCTTCACGCCCGGAGCCGAATCCGCGTTGTTGATGTGCAGAGGAACGCTGACGCGGATGGTGGCGCCTTCACCGAGCCGCATGAAATCGACATGGAGCGGGAAATCGCGCACCGGATCGAGATGAAAGTCGCGCGGGATCACGCGATGCTTTTGCCATAGATCACTCCGGGCACTCTGCCGGCGCGACGCTCTGCCCGTGCGGCCCCCTTGCCGCCTGCCGGACGCGCGGTCGCCTTCAATTCCTTGACGGTCGCCATCGTTTAAGTCCTTGTTTGCGTGAGCCATTTTCAAGCGAGCCGAAACCGGAGCGCAGATCGAAAACGCCTCTGTTTCAAAAGTTAAAGGCCGCGAAGCGGCCCATTTTCACGCCGCAGCAAGCCTCCAGGGGTGCGGGGGCTGCGGACGTGCCGGGCTTTTAGCGCCAAAGCGGCCCAATGACAAGGAAATGAGGGGATTTTTCTGCAAACCGAGCCTCCTAAAGGTGAACAGGAACCGGATGCACCGAGCTCCATCCGGCTACGCTCTTTTCAAGGCTTGCGTTTCAGTGGATAGATGGTTTTGCCTTCGATCAGCATCGTGACGTATTTTTCGATGCGGGCCATCCGGGTCTCGGCCGTTTCGGCGTCGTGGATCCGGTGAAGGATCGCGTAGCGATTGGTGCGATCAAGAGTTTCGAAAAAGCTTTTTGCCTTTTTATTTTTCGCCAGAGCAGCACGGAGGTCATCAGGCACCTGCGCCGTGCTTTGCGGCGCATAGGCGGCGTTCCAGCGCCCGTCCTTTTTGGCGCGTTCGATCTCGTTCAATCCCGCAGGCTGCATCCGCCTCAACTCGACCAGTTGAAGCGCCCGTGCGCGGTTTTTCTCGGACCATTTACTGGTGGATTGACGTGGCGTGAAGCGGATCAGCCAATAATTGTCATCGAAACTGTCGAGTTGGCCATCGATCCAACCATGACAAAGCGCTGTATCAATCGCCTCTGGCTTTGAGACGCTGGCTATCCCGGATGACTTCTTCGCCAGCTTCAGCCACAGCCCCTTCGACTGAGTTGGCTGCGACGTCAGCCACGCGTCCCATGCCTGCTGCGATTTGAAAGCAATAACCGGCAGATCGCGCTTAGCGTTTCCCATCCAAGTGAAAAGGCGCTCAGCCGTCCGTCTTCAGGCTGCCGTTATCAGGCGCCGATGGCGAAAGGCCGAGCTTTGCTTCCATCGCGGCAATGCGCGCTTTCAGCGCCTCGTTTTCTTCGCGGGCGAGCCGGGCCATGTCCTTTACCGCCTCGAATTCCTCGCGCTTGACGATATCGAGATCGCGCAGGATTTTTTCGGCCTGATTGCGGACCACGGTATCGACCTCGCGCTTGACGCCCTGGGCGGCGCCCGCGGCGTCGTTCATCAGGCGGCCGATCTCATCGAAAAACCGATTGCTGGTCTGGGTCATGTCACGAATCTCCAATAGGTTCGGCATCAAGCCGGTCGGCACCCAGACAATGGCGATTTGGACGCAGCACTTCAAGTCCGGTGCTGCCATCTTGCATCCCGCCGGAAGCCTTGTCAGGGCAGGATTTCCTTGCAATCGTGACGCGCGAATTCCGCTAGGCAAGCCGCCCGCAAAAGCATCAAGAACACAAAAAGAAACCTTCCCATGATCGACCAGCAGATCGAGATCCCCACCAGCGACGGCCACGTCACCACCTTCATCAGCCATCCCGAACGCGACGGCCCGCATCCGGTCATCCTGTTTTACATGGACGCGCCCGGCATCCGCGAGGAACTGCGCGATATGGCGCGCCGGCTCGCAACGTCCGGTTATTACGTCATGTTGCCCAATATGTATTACCGCTCAGGCGTCATGGAGTTTGGACCGTTGCCGGCAGACCCCGAATCACCCGAGCGCAAGCGCATGTTCCAACTGATGGCCTCAATCAACATTCCTTTGGTGATGGAGGATACGCGCGCCCTGCTCGCCTACGCCGACGGTCAGTCCGGTGCACGCACGGACATCGTGGGTTCGGTCGGTTACTGCATGAGCGGACGATATGCGATCAACGCGGCGACGCACTTTCCGGGACGGGTCAACGCCGCGGCATCGATCTACGGAACGCATCTTGCCACCGACCAGCCCGACAGCCCGCATCTTGCCGGGCAAAAGACCAAAGCCGAGCTCTATTTCGGCTGCGCCGAGACCGATATTTATGCACCGATGGAGATCATCGAGAAAGTAAAGCAGTCGATGAAAGAGGACGGCGCAAATGCCGAGGTCGAGATTTATCCCGGCACGCATCACGGCTTCGCGTTTCCGAAGCGGCCGGTCTACAACAAGGACGCCGCCGAGCGGCATTGGGAGCGGTTGCTGGCGCTTTATCGCCGCAACCTCTCGTCATAAGCCGCGGGATACGAAATGAGGTTGCTCGCTTTTTCAGACATCCATCACAATCTGGTGGCTGTCCGAAAATTGCGAGCGTCAGAGAAGAATTCCTTCGATGCGATAATTGTTGCTGGAGATATTGGAAGTAAGAGCGTCAGTGAGTTCTTCAAGATTCTTTCAACATTCAAGTGCCCAATCCTGTACGTTTATGGAAACTGGGATGACAAGCTGGGTTACAGGACATCCTACGGTCGTAATTGTCATCTGCTTCAGTCGAATATGGTGACAGTTGGCGACCTTCATTTTACGGGGTTTAGTGGATGCCCGACACGTTGGGGCAAGAACCCAATAGCTCGAAGGCTGTATCGTGAAGTGGGACAAGCCCATAAAGCCGTTTCTGATGCACACTCTCGCGCAGAGGCATTGTTTTGGAAGCAGGCGGAAATCGTTGGATTCGAGAAAGCGGGAAAGCCACTTAAAAAAATCACGAGCACTAAAGCTTATCAAAAATATGCCGAACAGCTTCAATCAGCCAGAAGCGAAATTCTTAGATTAAACCGGGAGAGTATTGGTAAAGCTGTAAAGAGGGCGGGAATCGACCCTCGTAAGTGCGTGGTCATAACCCATCAACGTCTTACTCGATTGAGCGAAGAAGTTCCTGGAGCACTTCTCCATCTTTTCGGCCACCTTCACACATTCTCCGAACACACTTTCAAAACGACAAAATATGTTAACGTTGCGGCACTAGACCGCCCCGTTTCCGTAAGGCCCCGCGCCAAGGAAGAATGGGGAAAGGAAGATTGTCGCAATTTCAATGCAGGCAACTATACGACAATCGAGATCAACTCTTCCCAAGCAATAAAGATACAATGCGTAGATCTCGCACATGAATATCCGAATTGGATTCCACTAGAAGATCGTAGATACAACGGAATCGAGTGGATTCCGGAGGAAGCAAAATGGACGAAAGCTTCGGACCTGCCAATACTTCAATATGAAGTGTGGCGAAGCCCAAGGATAGCTAAACCAAATGCCCCTGTGTGAATCTCACTGATGCCCTTTCTGACCATCGCCTTTCCCGTATTCGACCCGGTGGCCATCGCCATCGGCCCGATCGTGGTCCGCTGGTACGCGCTGGCCTATATCGGCGGCATCGTGCTCGGCTGGATCTACGCACGCGCACTGATCAAGAGCACGAAACTATGGGGTGGCCCGGCGCCGATCACGCTGCTGGACATGGACGATTATATCCTGTGGGTGACGATCGGCATCATTCTCGGCGGCCGCACCGGCTACGTGCTGTTCTACAATCTCGATTTCTTCATCAAACACCCCACTGAGATTTTCGAGCTGTGGAAGGGCGGCATGTCGTTCCATGGCGGCTTCATGGGCTGCGTCCTCGCGGTGGTGCTGTTCTGCCGGAAGCGCAAGCTTTCGATCCTGTCGCTGGGCGATATCACCACCGCGGTCGGGCCGATCGGGCTGTTTCTGGGGCGCATCGCCAATTTCATCAACAGCGAATTGTGGGGCCGGCCGGCGGACGCCAGCGTGCCCTGGGCCATGGTGTTTCCCAATGGCGGACCGCTGCCGCGGCATCCCAGCCAGCTCTACGAGGCTTCGCTTGAGGGCATTGTGCTGTTCGCCATCCTGGCGCTGATGATCCGCGCCGGCGCCCTGAAGCGGCCGGGCCTGATCCTCGGCAGCTTCATGACGTGCTATGGATTGGCGCGGATCGTCGGCGAGTTTTTCCGCGAGCCCGACCCGCAACTCGGCTTCCTGTGGGGCGGACTGACCATGGGCATGCTGCTGTCGGTGCCGATGATCATTGCGGGAATAGTCATCATTGTGCTGGCATGGCGGCGCCAGCCGCTGACCCAGGATCTGAGCCATGCCGAACTCTGACCTTAGCCCGGCGCAGGAGAGCGAATATTCACCGCTCATGTCCGACATCAAGGCGCTGATCAAGTCCGCCGGACCGATGCCGGTCTGGCGCTACATGCGGCTGTGCCTGACCCACCCGAAGCACGGCTACTACGTGTCGCGCGATCCCCTGGGACGCGAGGGCGATTTCATCACCGCTCCCGAGGTCAGCCAGATGTTCGGCGAACTGCTGGGCCTGTGGGCGGCGTCGGTCTGGAAGGCGATCGGCTCGCCGCCGCAGATGCGGCTGATCGAACTCGGCCCCGGCCGCGGCACCATGATGGTGGACGCGCTGCGCGCGCTGCGGGTGCTGCCGCCGCTTTATCAGGCGATCAGCGTGCATCTGGTCGAGATCAATCCGGTGTTGCAGGACAAGCAGAAGGCCGCGCTGTCCGGCGTGCGGAACATCGAATGGCACGCCAGCATCGACGAGGTGCCCCGCGGTCCCTCGATCATTCTCGCCAACGAGTATTTCGACGTGCTGCCGGTTCATCAGGTGGTGAAGCGCGCGACCGGCTGGCACGAGCGCGTGGTCGGGATCGACGGCAATGGCAACCTCGCCTTCGGCGCCGCGGCCGAACCGATGCCGCGTTTCGAAGTCCTGTTGCCGCCTTTGGTGCGCGAAGCACCGGTCGGCGCCGTGTTCGAGTGGCGCCCGGACGCCGAGATCATGAAGATCGCCACCCGGGTCCGCGACGACGGCGGCGCGGCGCTGATCATCGATTATGGTCACCTGCGCAGCGATGCCGGCGACACTTTCCAGGCGATCGCCCGCCACAGCTTTGCCGATCCCCTGAAAAATCCCGGCCTGGCCGACGTCACCGCCCATGTGGATTTCCAGGCACTGGCACGCGCCGCCGAAGACGTCGGCGCCCGCGTGCACGGCCCGGTGTCGCAGGGCGACTTTCTCAAGCGCCTCGGCATCGAGACCCGCGCCGTGACGCTGATGGCCAAGGCGACCCACGAGGTTTCACAGGACGTCGCGGAGGCGCTGCAGCGCCTGACCGGCGGCGGGCGCAGCGGCATGGGATCGATGTTCAAGGTGATCGGCATCTCCCACCCCGGCATCGAAACGCTGGTTGGGCTGAGCGACGACGAACAGCGCGCCGCCGAGGACCACCCTTCATGACGCTGGCATCGCCGCTGCTTTCGGCCGTCCCCGGCCTGCGTCACGGATTCTTCAGCCGCGATGGCGGCGTCTCCGATGGCATTTATGCCAGCTTGAACGGCGGCATCGGCTCGCAGGACGATCCCGTTCACGTCGTGGAAAACCGCCGGCGGATGGCGGCGGCGATGGGCGTCAAGCCAAGCCATTTCCTCACCGCCTTCCAGATTCATTCGCCCGATGTCGCGGTTGCCGAAACACCATGGGACACCGCATCACGCCCGCGCGTCGATGCGATCGTTACCCGCATTGAGGGTCTTGCGCTCGGCGTGAGCGCGGCCGATTGCGGTCCGGTGCTGTTCGCCGATCCGACCGCGCGCGTGATCGGCGCGGCCCATGCCGGCTGGAAAGGCGCGCTGTCCGGCGTTCTGGAAGCCACCATCGGCGCGATGGAAAAGCTCGGCGCCGCTCGCGGCGGTATGGTGGTCGCCATCGGCCCGCTGATCCGCCAGGCCAGCTACGAGGTCGGCAGCGAATTCGTCGAACGCTTCATCGAAGCTGATGCGGACAATGCGCGGTTTTTCGTTCCATCGTCGCGCAGCGGCCACGCCATGTTCGACCTCGGCGGTTTCATTCGGATACGGCTCGAACACGCCGGCATCCTGATGATCGACGATCTCGGCATCGACCCCTACGCCGACCAGCGCTTCTACAGCTACCGCCGCTCGGTGCATCGCAGCGAACCGGACTATGGCCGCCATATCCATGCCATCGTATTGGAAGCCGAGTAAGTCCTGAGATTGCGTGGCGGAAAGTCGCGGATATGCTTGACGCGGTCGAGGCCTTCGAGGCGCGAGACAATGATCCATCTTCTTTGGGTGCGAGCCCCGCGCACGGTGGGCGATGCCCGCCGACCTGAAAGACGAGCGCGTCAGACTTGCGCCAGGCCGCCATCAACCTGAATGTCGGCGCCGTTGATGTAGCTCGCCTGGTCCGACGCGAGGAACGCGACCACATTGGCGATTTCCGTGGGCTCCGCGTTCCGTCCCATCGGAACCAGGCCGCCAAGGTAGTCGTAGAAGCCCTTGAGATCGGCGCCCTGGCCCGCCAGCCCATCAAGGCCGGGGGTTACAGTCGTGCCGGGGCTGATCGCGTTCAAGCGAATGCCACGGCCCTTGAGATCCAGCACCCATGTCCTGACCAGATTGCGGATCGCCGCCTTGGTCGCTGAATAGATGCCGAGCCCAGCCTGCCCCTTGATGCCGGAGATCGAAGCCGTGACGATGATCGAAGCGCCCCGGCCAGCCAGCGGCAGGGCCTTCTGCACGGTGAAAACCATACCTTTGACGTTGATGTCAAAATGCCGATCGAAATGCTCTTCGGTCACTTGTTCGAGCGCAGCGCCCTCGGCAATCGCGGCGTTGGCGAAGAGGATGTCCAGCTTGCCCTTCTCGGCTTTCACAACCGAATAAAGCCGATCCAGGTCGGCCAGCTTGGTAACGTCGCCCTGAACGGCCTTAACCTGCTTACCGATCGCAGCCACGGCCGCATCGAGCTCGGGCTTGCGGCGACCTACGATGAAGACGTAGGCGCCTTCCGCTACGAACTTCTTGGCCGTTGCCAGGCCAATGCCCGTTGCGCCGCCGGTGATGACCGCGATCTTGCCTTCCAATAACCCTGCCATGCTGCAATTCCTTCTGTTGAGAGTTGGGAAGCATTCCAGACCTGGACATGTTTCTGTGTATATGCACAGATCTGGAGATGTTCATGCCGTGCTCGGAGGCATTCCTAGAGTGCCCCGGTCATGTTCAGAAACTCGCTACGCAATCGGCGAGCATGCTCAGGCCCTATTTCAGCCTCGTACTCTGCCTGTGCCGCCTGCCACAGCGGCGCCGCCTCTTCGATCTTGGCCCGACCGGCAGTCGAAAGCGTCAACACATGACGGCGCGGCTCACCCTTTTGGGGATCAGCATTCACCCATGCTTTCTCGCGCAACGGTTTCACTGCCCGCAACAACGTCGTGCGGTCCATCTGCAAGAGCTCCGACATCTCTGCCATCGTCATCGCCGATCGACGGGCAAGAAAACTGAGGATCGCCAACTGTGTGGCGGTCACCCCCGAGGGCCCGAGATGCCGCTCGTAAATTTTTGAAACGTGCCGCGCCATTTGCCGTGTGGCGACGCAGTGGCACGCGAAGGGTCCGAGATCGTCCATTGCCCTCCTATACATGTGTATATGCACATGTACAACGAGAATTTTGAGGCGCGAAACAATGATCTATCCTCTTTGGATGAGAGCCCGGCGCGATGCGCGCTGAAGAATAAGAATTACCCGCGGCCTCGATCACCGCCGCGCGTTTCTCGGTCCTTCAAGGACGGCGTGATCGCCGCGGCGATGATAGCGGTCTGCGCTGCGATCAGCCGACGCATGTCCGCCCCGCTGCGAGCGGTGTCCTTGAAGCCCTTGATGCTGAACACGATGATGTGGGCGAGTTCCTCGGCCTCTATCGCGAGGTCGGTCTGGCTGAGCGGCTCCCGCAGAATGCCTGCCAGTATCTCCTCAAACTCAGCATAGATCTCCTTAACTGGATCGAAGCACAGGTCGAACATGTCCTTGGCATCGGGGTTTGCGAGCACCAACTCGAACTCGCCGGCGCCCCAGGTCTCACAAGCAAAACGAAGTTTCGCCTCCAGCCCGAACCGATCGGCAAGGCCCTCGCGGATGGTGGAGAACATTTCAATCGCCATCGCTTCCACGACCGCGCGAAACAGAACCTCCTTGTCGGCGAAGCTCTGGTAAAGCGTGGGTCGGGTCAGGCCGGCCGCTTGCGCGATGTCGCGCATGGTTGTGCGCGCATAGCCATAGCGCAGAAACACACCGATCGCTGCCTTTATCACCTGCTGCCGACGTGCCGATGCTGCGGTTGCTTCCATCATATTATAAGATTGACAATTTGACGGAAAATGTCAATTAATCCATATTGACACTTAGACTGAAATTGTCAGTTCGTAAAACCGCGGGAGTGCGCTAAATGCAGAGCGAAAAAATCTGGTTCATCACTGGTGCGTCTCGTGGCTTCGGCCGCATATGGACGGAAGCCGCGCTCAAGCGCGGCGACAAGGTCGCCGCGACTGCGCGCGATACGACGACGCTGAACGACCTCGTCGTCGCCTACGGCAAAGCCGTGCTGCCAATGCGCGTGGACGTCACCGACCATAATCGCGTCGTCGAGGCCGTGAATCAGGCTCACCACCACTTCGGCCGCCTGGACGTCATCCTGAGCAATGCCGGCTACGGCGTGATGGGAGCGATCGAGGAGGCAACCCTGGAGGAAGCCCGTGCGGCCTTCGAGACAAACGTGCTTGGGACGATGTCCGTCGTTCAGGCAACGGTCCCGCGCCTACGCGAGCAGAATAGCGGCCATATTGTTGCGGTATCCAGCCTGGCCGGTCTCAGGACCTACCCATTGGCAGGCATCTATCACGCGACCAAGTTCGCGTTAGAGGGGATGCTTGAGTCGCTCGCGCAGGAAGTCGCTGGTTTCGGGATGAAGGTGACGTTGATCGAGCCGGGTCCATTCGCTACGGACTTCATGTCAGGCTCGTCGATGAAGCAAACGAAGCCGATCGGGGCGTATGATGAGATCCGGCAGAAGCTCCTGGCCGCGTTCACGCCGGATGTTTTCGGCGATCCTCAAAGCACCGTTGGCGCGGTGTTCAAGATCGTGGATGCGGACGAGCCGCCGCTTCACATCATCTTTGGACCGCACCTGCCGACGGTCCGGCAGGTCTACGCAGAGCGGTTGAAATCCTGGGAACAATGGGAAGCAGTCGCCAACGCGGCGCAACGCTCCAGGGTCTAGAGCGTTTTCTGCGCCCTAGTGCAGATCTCCTGGCGGCCACCGCGTCAGGGCTTGTACCGAGGCCTTTGGTTGGTGTCATCGAATGCACTCAGGGCTGCACTCATTGCCATGGCGTTAGGGTGGTCGCCATACGGTCGGAAGCCTAACGCCTGCGGCCGAATCCCTGATGCCGGATCTCACGCCCTCTCTCGTCCCTTCAGCGCCGCTTCAACGTGTCGTCTAGCGCACCATCAGCACCACCTTGCCGCGCGCCCGGCCGGCTTCGAGATAGCTCAGCGCCTCCGGCAATTGTTCGAACTCGAAGGCGCGGTCGATGACCGGCACGATCGCGCCGGCCTCGACCAGTGCGGCGATGTCGGCAAGCTGATCGCCGTCGGATTCAGTGAAGGACCAGTCATAGGCGGCGCCGGATTTCGCGCTCGCGGCGTAAACCTTCCGCCCCATCAGCCATATCGCCAGACGCACCATTGGCCCCGCGCCGATGCGTCTGGCGAAATCGCGATCCGGCGGTCCGCTGAGCGAGATCACGGTGCCGCCGCGCTTGATCACCTTGAAGGCGTCGATGGTGAACGCGCCGCCGAGCGTGTCGTAGACGAGGTCGTAGTCGCCGCCCTGCTGCAGATAGTCTTCGCGGTCGTAGGCGATCACCTTGTTGGCGCCCAGCGAAGCGACAAAATCCGCGTTGCCGGCGCTCGTCGTTGTGGTGACGTGCAGCCCGAGATATCGGGCGTACTGGATCGCGAAGGTGCCGACCCCGCCGGAGCCGGCGTGGATCAGGATACGCTGCCCCGCCGCCGCGCCAACGCGATCGAATGCCTGCAGCGTGGTCAATGCCACGAGCGGCAACGAGGCCGCCTCCGCACGCGAGATATTGGCCGGCTTGCGCGCCACAAATGTTTCGCGAAGTGCGATCTGTTCGGCGAAGGTGCCGATTGAGGCCCGCGATGCGCGGACATAGACCGCGTCTCCCGGCTTGAATCGTGTCGCGCCCGGCCCGGTGGAGGTGACGACACCGCAGGCGTCGAAACCTAGTCCGCGCGGCAGCGTATAATGCGAGATCCGCTTGAGATCGCCGTAGACAATCTTGAAGTCGATCGGATTGAGGCCGGCGGCATCGATCTTGATCACGACCTCGCCTTTATCTGCGACCGGATCCGGAACGTTGACGAGCCGGACCTTGTCGGCCACCGCGATTTTAACGATATCGCTCGGGGCGACCAGGACCCCCCACATGCCGATCCGCACCGTCACAGTCCGTCGAACCGCGCGCGCCGCGCTGTTGTTCGCGATGCTGTCCGTGGTTGGCGGCTGCGCCAATGTCGGCGGCACCGGCGGCAGCGCGTCGTTCGCGCAGGCCGACGGACCGACCGTCGCGTTCGAATCGATCGATGGTCCGCCGCCGCCAATTTTCGACCGCATGGTCAACTTGCTCGATAGTGAGGCGAAGCTGCGCAACCTCGCGGTGGTGTCGCGCGAAGCTGCCGCCGCCTACCGGGTGCGCAGCTACCTCGCGGCGCAGATCCGCGGCGGCCGAACCACCATCGCATGGGTCTGGGACGTTTACGACCGCGATCAGCAGCGGGCGCTGCGCCTCAGCGGCGAGGAGCAGACCGGCAAGCCGTCGGGCCGCGACGCCTGGGCTGGCGCCGACGACCTGGTCTTGCGGCGGATCGCGCAGGCCGGATTGAGCGGCCTCAGCGGCATGATCAACGGAACGGCGCCGGCCGACGTGCAGCCTGTGCCGCCGTCGCCGGGCAGGCGTGGCCCCGCGATTGCCAGCGCCGACGATATTCCGGCCCAATCGGGCGCATTGGGTGCCGGCACCGCGAGTTTCACCGCGCATTAACGATACAAACTGCGATTTTGCGCAGGAAAACCGCTGGCAACGGGTTGCCAGCGGCGCCACGTCCTTGATATCACCTCGCGCGTCAACACGCGCCAGTACCGTCCGTGGGTCTTCGATATGCTGAATGTTGTATCCACTGGATTACGGGGAGAAGCGTCAATGTCGGCCAAGAACGGCTCCATCAAGCTCGTGGCCGGCAATTCCAACCCCCTGCTGGCGAAGGAAATCGCCAGCTGGCTCGAAATGGCCCTGACCAAGGCCAGTGTCCGGCGCTTCGCCGACATGGAAGTGTTCGTCGAAATCCAGGAAAACGTTCGCGGCTCCGACGTCTTCATCATCCAGTCGACGTCCTATCCGGCCAACGACCATCTGATGGAACTGTTGATCATCACCGACGCGCTGCGCCGCGCCTCCGCGCGGCGCATCACCGCCGTGATCCCCTATTTCGGCTACGCGCGGCAGGACCGCAAGGCCGGTCCGCGCACGCCGATTTCCGCCAAGCTAGTGGCTAACCTGATCACCCATGCCGGCGCCGACCGCGTGATGACGCTCGACCTCCACGCCGGACAGATCCAGGGCTTCTTCGACATTCCGACCGACAATCTCTACGCCTCGCCGGTGATGGTGCGCGACATCCGCGAAAAGTTCGATCTCGCCAACGTGATGGTGGTGACCTGCATCCTGGTCGACGACATCGTCGACTCCGGCGGCACGCTGGTGAACGCCGCCGACGCGCTGCTCGCCAACGGCGCCAAGGAAGTCTACGCCTACATCACCCACGGCGTGCTGTCCGGCGGCGCCGCGGCCCGCATCACCAATTCCAAGCTCAAGGAACTGGTAATCACCGACTCGATCCAGCCGACCGAGGCGGTCATCCAGGCGAAAAACATCCGCGTGCTGTCGATCGCCTCCTTGATCGCCGAAGCGATCGGCCGCACCGCCTCGGAAGAGTCGGTGTCGAGTCTGTTCGATTGATCATTTAACGAGTCTGTTCGATTGATCATTTAACGAGACCGCCGTTACAGGGAGTCGTCCCGGCGAACGCCGGGACCCATAACCCCTCGCATTTGCTTCCTGCCAGGCATCTGCCACACTGCCAAAACGAGACGACACGGCGTATGGGTCCCGGCTTGCGCTCGCGGAGCCTGTCATCGGGCCGGCCAGAGGCCGGACCCGTTGGCTCACTTGCCGGGACGACTCGTTGAAATTGTTATCCGTCCTGCTCACACAATCCCGGCCGCGACCTGGCCGCGCAGGCGTTCGAGGCTGAGCAACGTGTTGGCGCAGGCTGCAGCGACCTCGACGCCCTTGGTGGCGAAGTGCTTGCGGAAGAAATCGAAATGCGCCGCGGTTTCGTGGAACTGCTGCGGCGTCAGCACCGCCGAGAACACCGGCACCTCGGTGCGCAACTGCACATCCATCAGCGCCTTGATCACGGTGTCGGAGACGAACTCATGGCGGTAGATGCCGCCATCGACCACAAGTCCGGCCGCGACGATGGCGGTGTAGCGCCGGGTCTTGGCGAGAATCTGGGCATGCAGCGGGATTTCGAACGAACCCGGCACTTCGAACAGGTCGACCTGCGCGGGTGCAATGCCGCGCGCCTCGATTTCCTCGAGGAATGCGATGCGGCATTCCTCGACCACCTCGCGGTGCCAGGAGGATTGCACGAAAGCGACCCGCTGCGGTCTGGCAAACCGCGGGTGTTCGACGACAGGACGACCGGTCACCTGACCATCTGTAGCTTGGCGATCTGTAACCTGGCGATCCGTAACTTGTGGGGAGTCTGACAGGATCTGATTCATGGCTTTCCTCTTTCAGGACCAGAATCAGGGCACACGGAACAACCGGCCGCGCGCAAACGCGGCAGTCGCAACCCGTTCTCTTTCATCCGGACTTTAACCGTCGGCTTCGGAGTCGCACCGAATCTGCTGACCCTTCCTCGATGAGAAGAAGGCGCTCGCGGGCTTGGGCTTACGCCCTTACCGCCGGTGGGGATTTTCACCCCGCCCTGAGAACATCGGCCGCCCGGTATGAGCGACCTGCCGAAATTATGCCCAAACCTGGCCGAACCGGCAAGAACCATCGCGATGGATTGCCGCATGTCCGCTATGCCGACGGGGAGCCCGCGCCGGCGTGAGACCGCGCCTTCGACCGCGGCGAATCAAATCGTTGAATCCGGCCTCCCGGACTCGCCCCGCGCGAATCCACAGCCCCGGACTCGCATCTCGCGAATCCGATTCCGATTTGTTCTCGTTGCCGCGCGATCAGCTGTGGACGGGCGGCGCTTTGCCTGTGGATGGGCAAGCGGTGCCGTTGCGCCGATTCCGCAAATCACATCACTTCATGCAGGCGAGCTTTGGCGGGGCCAGGGATTGCAGCCTGCAGCGACGCGTCATGTCAGCGCGTGTCGGCCTGCTGCGTGCGTATCAACACATTCAAAGGCAAGGTCGAGACGGCATGTCCCTCCTCGAAGGCATCATCGATTCCCGGAACAACCCGCTCGCGGTGGTCGAAGACGTCGCCGCCGACCACAACTGGTCGTTCGAGCGCTCCGGCGAGGACGAGGTTACCATCGTCTCCACGGGCGACTGGACCGACTACCAGCTCTCCTTCACCTGGATGAACGAGATCGAGGCGCTGCATCTGGCCTGTGCTTTCGACATGAAGATTCCCGCGCCGCGCCGCGCCGAGGTGCAGCGTCTGATCGCGTCGATCAACGAACAATTATGGGTCGGGCATTTCGACATCTGGACCCACACCGGGATGATCATGTATCGGCAGGCGCTGGTCTTGCCCGGCGGCATCACCGCATCGACGGCGCAGTGCGAGACCATGCTGGTCAGCGCCATCCACGCCTGCGAGCGCTATTATCCGGCGTTCCAGTTCGTGGTCTGGGCCGGCAAGTCCGCGCCCGAGGCGATCAGCGCGGCGATGTTCGATACCCAAGGCGAGGCGTAACGCCACCATGCCAGGCGATCATCCGGCCCTTGTCGTCCCGGATCAGCCGAGCGAAGCCGATCGCGCCGCGGTCCTGGCGGCTTTGGTCGCATACAACGACAAGACAGCCGGACCATCGGGCGCACAGCCGCTCGCGGTCCTGATCCACGACCCTGCAACACAAAAGGCCGTTGGCGGCTTGTGGGGCAGGACCGTCTACGACTGGCTGTTTGTGGAATTGTTCGTGGTGCCGGAACCGTTCAGAGGACAGCATCTCGGATCGGAAATTCTCGCCCGCGCCGAGGATATTGCGCGCACACGAGGTTGCATCGGCGTCTGGCTCGATACCTACGAGTTTCAGGCACCGGGTTTCTATGCCAAGCAGGGCTATGAACTGTTCGCCGCCATCGACGACCATCCGCGCGGAATGCATCGATTCTTTTTCAAAAAGCGCCTTGTTTAGGTTGGCTCGCGCTGCGCGCCGCCATCCTCGGTGATATGGTCCAGCACGTTTCGTTTTCGGGATATAGTGATGACTGCTTCGCCGACGCCACAATCACTCGCGCACATTACCGGTACCATCGTTCTCGCCGGCGCCGGCAAGATGGGCGGCGCGCTGCTGACGGGCTGGCTGGCGCAGGGACTCGATGCCTGCGATGTCGCCGTCATCGAACCGTCCCCCACAGCCGAGATCAGCGCGCTGACCGAGCGCGGTGTCCGGATCAATCCCCCCTCACAGGATGTCGGCGCCGTCGCCGCGCTGGTGATCGCGGTGAAGCCGCAAATGCTTGGCGAGGCCGGCCCCGCGCTGCGCCGCTTCGTCGGACCGGGCACGCTGGTGCTGTCGATCATGGCCGGCGCGACCATCGCGGCGATCTCCGAGGTCTGCGGCGGCAGCGTGGTGCGCGCCATGCCCAACACGCCGGCTTCGATCGGCCGCGGCATCACCGTCGCGGTGCCCGCAGGCAGTGTCAGCGCGGGCCAGCGCGCGATGGCGGATGCCCTGCTGCGTGCCACCGGCGCCGTGGAATGGATCGACGACGAGGCGTTGATGGACGCGGTCACGGCGGTGTCCGGTTCGGGGCCGGCCTATGTGTTTCTGCTCGCCGAGGAACTGGCGCGCGCCGGAGTGGAAGCCGGCTTGCCGCCGGCGCTTGCGACCACGCTGGCGCGTCAAACAGTTTCGGGCTCCGGCGAACTGCTGCGCCGCTCGGAGCTCGACTCCGCAACGCTGCGCCAGAACGTGACCTCGCCCGGCGGCACCACGGCGGCGGCGCTCGAGGTGCTGATGGGCGCCGACGGCATGCAAGCGCTGCTGACCCGCGCCGTTGCGGCGGCGACCAGGCGATCGAAGCAACTGGCGGAGTAGCGCGCGCTGCCCCGCGGCTTGTTCGAGCTCCAGTCGGGGGCTTGAATCGCGCCAATCCCAACGCTTTCAACACCGAACCGGCATGTCGGAGATAAGCCGGCGCGGTCGTTCGAACCTGTGTTGTCAGGTCGCTCAGTCAAAGATCCCGTTCCTCGCTACGCCACCACGGGCTGATGATTCGCCTTGCGTTTGCGAGCCGCAAAATATATAGCTAAATGGCTATGCAATATACATCGAGTCTGGATCACACATTTCGAGCCTTGGCCGACGGCACCCGCCGTTCGATGATTCATGCGCTTGCGCGAGGCGAGGCCCGAAGCGCCGGTGAACTCGGCCGTCAATTTGGCTCTGCCCAACCTACGATTTCGAAGCACTTGAAAGTGCTGGAGCAGGCCGGGCTTGTCGAACGCACCATTGAAGGGCGTATCCATCGGTTCCGGCTGCGCCGAAAGCCGCTGCAATCCGCAGGTGGGTGGATCGCGCGTCACCAGGCGTTCTGGACAGGGGCAGTCGAGCAGCTCGACCGCCTGTTGTCGGAAGGCGTAAGCGATGACCGCCAGTAAGACGCTGGCCGAAATACGCCGGCGTTTCACCGCAGCGCCTGAGAAGATCTTCGCCGCCTTTGCCGAGGCGCGCTTGGTCGGCCAGTGGCTGTCGCCGTCGCCCGAGATTACACTGACGCTGTTGCAGTTCGACTTCCAAGTGGGCGGCACCTACCGCTTCGCCTACCATCTGCCGACGGGAGAGACCGTCATCGTCGGCGGCGTTTATCGATCTATCGAGCCGCCATCGAGGATCGTTTTTTCGTGGATCATAGAGCCGCCCGACGAGCATGCAGGCATCGAATCCGAGGTGACGGTGACGATCACGCCGGAGGACGCCGGCACCGAACTCCTCATCCGCCACGAAAAGCTCACACGCACCGACGCTGTCCTGCGCCACGCCGACGGTTGGCGTGGCGCTTTAGATCAATTGACCGCGCTGCTTGAAGCGCAGGGGTGGCCGCATGAGCGGTGATTGCGACCTCGCCGCGGGCGTGCAAGCCGCTCTCTCGGGCACCGGAACTGTTCGCGAAGTCAGGATGTTCGGCGGGATCGGCTTCCTGCTCAGCGGCAACCTGATCGCCGCGGCTTCCAAGCCGTGGCCTGCTCGTCCGGGTTGGCAAGGACCGGCAACACGATGCACTTGCGCGACCAGGAGCACGTCCGATGGAGATGCGAGGCCGAATGATGGAAGGCTACATCTAGGTCGATCCCTCGGCGCCGACCGATGGTGGCGTGCGAACGTGGCTTCGGCTGGCGTTCGACTTCGTGCAGATCCGCCACCAAAGCGCCCGGCCTGAAGCCAGCGCAGACGAAAGGAAAACGGAAATGATGCGCTTCTTCCTCGGGATTCTAGCCTATGTTGTGCCGACTTTCGCGCTCGGCATCGCCTGGCATCTGATACTTTTCGAGCGTTACTACAAGGCGCTTGCGATCTATCGGAGCGATATCATCATTCCATTCGGTTTTCTCTCGATGCTGATCCAGGCGGTAGTCTTCGCGTGGATCTACGAAAAGGTGTTTGCGCGGAACGGCACCCTGCTGATGCGCGCGGTGCTCTACGCCACCTTCGGCGCCGCCCTATCGTGGAGCTTCACCACGCTCGCAGTTGCCGCCAAGAACATAATGGCATCGGTTCCCGACTATCTCGTGATTGAGACAGCCTTCACGGTTTTGCAGTGGCTCATGGTCGGGCCACTCACCGCGCTCGCCTTCCGTCAATCATCGCATCGGCACGATCATTCTCGCGCGCCAAAAGTCGCAGGTTGAATGTCCCTTCTGCGTATCCGGACGATGCATCGCATCGCCGGGAGAACGCTGCACCGCGTCCGGAACGCATAATTTCCGCAGCCTCTACGCCGCGGCGGCTTTGCCCTTGGGCCGAACTTCCGCGGTATAGTCCTGCATCAGCTGCTCCGAGATCGCGCCCGGCGAAAACTTCCATTGCGCGATTTCCGACACCGGCGTTACTTCGGCGGCGGTGCCGGTGATGAAGCATTCGCTAAAACCGTCAAGCTCATCCGGCATGATGCGGCGTTCGATCACTTCGATGCCGCGACGCTTGGCCAGATCGATCACCGTGGCGCGGGTGATGCCGGCGAGGAAGCAGTCGGCGATCGGGGTGTGAATCTTGCCGTCCTTGATGAAGAAGATGTTGGCGCCGGTGCATTCGGCAACGCGTCCCTGCCAGTCGAGCATCATCGCATCGGCGTAACCCTCGCGCTCCGCCTTGTGCTTGGAGATGGTGCAGATCATGTAGAGGCCGGCCGCCTTCGCCAGCGCCGGGATTGTCATCGGATCGGGCCGGCGATATTCGGCAAGACTGAGGCGAATGCCCTTCAGGCGCTCGGCCGGGTCGAAATAGCTCGGCCAGGTCCAGCAGGCGACCGCCAGATGAATGGTGTTGGTCTGCGCGGAGACGCCCATCATTTCCGAGCCGCGCCAGGCAACCGGCCGGACATAGGCCTCGGGCAGATTGTTCTTCTCCAGCACCAGCTGCTTGGCGGCGTCGATCTCAGCGACCGACCAGGGGATCTCGAAATCCAGGATCCGCGCCGAATTCTTCAGCCGTTCGGAATGCGCGGTGCTCTTGAAGATGGCCCCGCCATAGGCCCGCTCGCCTTCGAACACACAGCTCGCATAATGCAGCCCATGGGTCAGCACATGAACATTGGCGTCGCCCCACGGCACCAGTTTGCCGTCGTACCAGATGACGCCATCGATTTTATCGAACGAAACTCCCATGGACTTCTCTCCCGGATAAACGCTCGCCGCGGCCCCGCAACGGCGCAGGTTGGTTCTACGTCAAGTTCGGACTGCCCGCAAAACCGGTTTCCACTTTGGCGGAAGGCGCGAAGTCCAGTATGTTTCTCATATCGGAGCTTGCGGACGGCGAGGGCCGAAAGTTCTAATATTTCGTCGTGATGATCAGTTTTGTAACATTGAAACCAAGATATGTCAACATGGCTGACGTAAATTTCTCAACCGGATCCCCCAGCGCGGTTGAAGGCGTAGAAGCGCCGAACCCCGGCGGCTCGCACGCCAGCCTGCGCTGGGACATCATCGAACTGCTGTTTTTTGCCTATCGGGACTTTGTTGGCGACGCCGATGATGTGCTGGAGGCGTTCGGATTCGGCCGTGCCCACCATCGCGTCATCCATTTCGTGCACCGCTATCCCGGCCTGAAAGTCGCCGATCTCCTGGATGTGCTGCGCATCACCAAGCAGTCGCTGGGGCGGGTTCTCAAGCAACTTCTCGATGAAGGGTATATCGTGCAAAAGGCCGGTGACAACGACCGGCGGCAACGCCTTCTTTTCGCCACCGCGAAGGGCGAGGCGCTGGTAGCAAAACTCGCCGGCCTGCAGACCGACCGCATCGACCGCGCGCTGCGGGATGTCGAGCCGGCCGGAAAGGAAGTGGTCCGCCAGTTCCTGCGCGGGATGATCGATCGTGATGATCCCGACAAGGTGCTGCAAGCGATATTCGGCCACGATTCCGCAAACGATCCGGCGACCAGCCGCCCAACCGCGAAGGAATGAGTTTGACGCAGACAGCAAACGCAGCACGGACGCCACCACGACCGGCCGACGATGCGCCGCATCTGCTGCTGGTCGATGACGATCGCCGCATTCGCGATCTGCTGTCGCGCTTTCTCGCCAACGAAGGCTATCGTGTCACCACGGCGATGAGCGCCGGCGACGCCCGCGCCAAACTGCTCGGGCTGCATTTCGACATGCTGATCCTCGACGTGATGATGCCTGGCGAATCCGGATTCGATCTCGCCCGCTTCATCCGCACCTCGTCGGCGGTGCCGATCATCATGCTGACGGCGCGGACCGAGGCCGAAAGCCGCATTGAGGGCCTGCAGATCGGCGCCGACGACTACGTCGCCAAGCCGTTCGAGCCGCGGGAGCTGGTGCTGCGGATCGGCAATATCCTCAAGCGCGCGACACCTTTGCCGGTGGCGCGGCCGGAATCGATCTCTTTCGGGCCCTATATCTATCATCTCGATCGCGGCGAACTGCGTCAGGGCGAAGAGATCATCCACCTCACCGACCGCGAACGCGAGATGCTGCGCGTACTCGCGGTGGCGCCGGGCGAAACCGTGCCGCGCGGCGCTCTGACCGGGGGCGGCGGGACCGTCAACGAGCGCGCGGTGGACGTGCAGATCAACCGTCTGCGGCGCAAGATCGAGCGCGATCCCGCCAATCCGCTGTTCCTGCAGGCGGTGCGCGGCATCGGCTACCGCCTGGTGGCGGCGCCGTGAGCCATTTCCGATGAGCACGCTCGACACCGGTCTGACCCTGATCCGCACCGCCTCGCGGCGCGTCTCCGCGGCCAATGGCTGGATGGGTCAGGCGTTCAAGAATTTCATGCCGAAGGGGCTTTATGCCCGCGCGCTGCTGATCATGATCGTGCCGATGGTGGTACTGCAATCGGTGGTCGCGTTCGTGTTCATGGAGCGGCACTGGAATACGGTGACGCGGCGGCTCTCGGCGGGAGTGGTGCAGGACATCGCCGGTCTGATCGACGTCTACAAGGGCTACCCGCAGGACAAGGACCGCGCGCAGATACGCCGCATCGCCCAGCAGCGATTGGGGCTGGTGCTGGATTTCTTGCCTGTGGGCGACATGCCGCCGCCGGGGCCAAAACCGTTTTTTTCGCTGCTCGATCAGGCGCTGTCGGTGCAGGTCGGCCGTCAGATCGCCAAGCCGTTCTGGATCGATACGGTCGGCAACTCCAACCTGGTGGAAATCCGGATCCAGCTCGACGACACGGTGATGCGGATTTTCGCCCAGCGCAGCGCAGCCTATGCGTCGAATTCGGAGATCTTCCTGTTCTGGATGGTGGGCACCTCGTCGATCCTGCTGATCGTCGCGGTGCTGTTCCTGCGCAACCAGATCAAGCCGATCCTGCGGCTTGCCGACGCGGCGGAGAGTTTCGGCAAGGGCCGCGAAGCGCCGAATTTCCGGCCGCGCGGCGCGCGCGAAGTGCGGCGCGCGGCGCAGGCCTTCATCGAGATGAAGGTGCGGATCGAGCGCTCAATCGAGCAGCGCACCGCGATGCTGGCCGGCGTGTCGCACGATCTGCGCACCATTCTCACGCGCTTCAAGCTTGAGCTGGCGCTGATCGGCGACAGTCCGGAAGTCGACGGCATGCGCAGGGACGTCGACGAGATGGCCGGCATGCTGGAAGCCTATCTGGCCTTCGCGCGCGGCGACAACGGCGAGCAGGCGCAGCCGACCGACATGGCGCTGGCGCTGGAAGAATTGCGCAGCGACGCCGAACGCAACGGCCACGCCGCCACCGTGGTGTTTCGAGGTCTTCCGGTGGTGACGGTGAGGCCGGCGTCGTTCAAGCGCTGTCTCGCCAATCTGGTGTCGAACGCGGCACGGCACGCAGACGCGATCGCGATCACCGGTCATCGCGATCACCGCTGGCTCACCGTTACCGTGGACGACGACGGGCCCGGCATTCCGCAGGCCATGCGCGAGGAAGTCTTCAAGCCGTTCCTGCGGCTGGACGATGCCCGCAACCAGGACGAGGGCGGCACCGGCCTCGGCCTCGCCATCGCCCGCGACATCGCGCGCTCGCACGGCGGCGACATCACGCTCGGCGACAGTCCGATGGGCGGCCTGCGCGCCACGGTGCGGGTGCCGGTGTAGTTGCGGCGGGCTGTCTAAATCATTTTCGGGCTGAGTTGACGCATTTCCTCGTCATGGCCGGGCTTGTCCCGGCCATCCACGTCTTTTTTGCGGCGCTGCAGTTAAGACGTGGATGCCCGGGACAACAAGCCCGGGCATGACGAACTCTGATGCACCGCATGGAGCACGGAATGATGATTCAACCCAGACCGGAAATGCACTAACCGATGCGCGCCAGCGCCTCGGCGCCGATCCAGAACACTTCGCCGTCGGATTCCTCGGTGTCGAGCCAGAGCAGCGGCAGTTGCGGAAATGCGTCTTCGAGAAGCTCGCGGCCGCGGCCGATCTCGCACAACAGCCCGCCCTCCGCCGTCAGGTGCCTGCCTGCTTCGCGAAGGATGCGGCGGACGACATCCAGACCATCCGCGCCGCCATCGAATGCCAGTTTCGGTTCGAACCGGCACTCTCGCGGCAGCTGCGCCATGCCCGGTGCGTCCACATAGGGCGGATTGGTGATGATGAGGTCATAGCGGGTGTCGCCGAGCGGCCCAAACAGGTCGCCCTTATACAGCGTGACACGCTCCTCAAGTCCGTAGTCGGCGACGTTGCGCGCCGCCACATCGAGCGCGTCCTTCGAAACATCCACCGCGTCGATCCGCGCATTGGGAAAACGCCGGCTCGCCAGGATCGCGAGACAGCCCGAGCCGGTACAAAGGTCGAGCACGCCTGCGATCTCCGCGGGGTCGTCGATCAATGAGCCATCCTCGCCGCCGAAATGCGAATCGAGCAGTTCGCCGATGAAGGAGCGCGGCACGATCACGCGCTCGTCGACATAAAACGGCAGGCCACGCATGTAGATCCTGTTAACCAGGTAGGCCGCGGGTTTGCGCGTGGTGACGCGGCGATCGATCACGTCGAGAATTCGCTTGCCCTCCTTCGCCGTGACGCGCGCGGTCGCGAACGTCTCGAACTGTTCGGGGTGCAGATGCAGCATCTCGCAGACGATGAACGCCGCTTCAGCCAGCGGATCGGCGGTGCCGTGGGCGAACACCAGTTTCGCCGCGGTGAAGCGGCTGACGGCGTAACGGACAAAATCGAGCAGGGTCAGCAATTCGTCGGCGCCGCCTTTCGCCGATATCGCGCCGCTGGCGGACTTCGCGACGGCGGTGCGACGCCTCAGGGGCGCTTTCGCCCTGGTTTTCTTGGCCATCAGGATTTGGTCCAGCGCGCGGCGGCATCGTCATCGTGGCTGCGGGCATCGACCCAGCTGGCGCCACCACCGGTTTCCTCGCGCTTCCAGAACGGCGCACTGGCTTTCAGGTAATCCATCAGAAATTCCGCCCCTGCGAAGGCCGCCTGGCGGTGCGCCGAGGCTGTCAGCACCACCACGATATTTTCGCCGGGCTTGATGCGGCCGACGCGATGAATCACGGTGACCCCGGTCAGCGGCCAGCGCTCGATCGCCTCGGCGACGTGCCTGCCGATTTCGGCCTCCGCCATGCCGGGATAATGCTCCAGCGTCAGCGCAGCGATGGCCTCAGGCCCCTCACCGCCGCGGCAAATGCCGCTGAACGTCACCACCGCGCCGATGTCGGTGCGGCCTTGCGTCAACGCCGCGAGTTCGTGCGCGATGTCGAAATCGGCTTCCTGAATGCGGATGGTCACGGGAATGGTCATAACGATGTCATCGCAACGCTGATAATAATTTCAGCCGCCGGTCATCGGCGGAAACAACGCGATCTCGCGTGCGCCAGCGATCACCGTATCCGGCCGGACGTGAGTGTGATCGATCGCAGCGCGGATCACCCGCGGCGTCTCGAAGGCATAGGCATATTCGTCGCCGCGCGTCGCCAGCCAGCCGATCAGGTCGCCGACCGTGCGCACGCTCGCCGGCGGCTCGACGATTTCCTCTGCTTTGCCGACCCGTTCGCGAACCCAGGCGAAATACAGAACCTTCATGCATCACCCTCCTCGTTGAGATGATGAATGCCGGCGCGGAAATAATCCCAGCCGGTGTAGATGGTGACGATCGCCGATATCCACAGCAGCAGCAGGCCGAGCTGGGTGGTGAACGGGATCACGATGTCGCCCGCCTCTCCCGCCAGCAGGAATCCGATCGCGACGAGCTGAACCGTGGTCTTCCATTTGGCGAGCTTGGTGACCGGCACGCTGACGCGCAACGCGGCGAGATACTCGCGCAGTCCCGACACCAGGATTTCGCGACACAGGATCACGATGGCGGCCCACAGCGTCCAGCCATGAATGATTCCATCGGCCGCCAGCATCAAGAGGCAGGAGGCCACCAGCAGCTTGTCGGCGATCGGATCGAGCATGCGGCCGAACGCGGAATGCTGGTCCCAGATTCGTGCATAATAGCCATCGAGAAAGTCGGTGACGCCCGCGGCAATGAACACGGCCAGCGCCACCCAGCGCAGCCACAGCGGCCCATCCATGATCGACTGCACATAGACGCAACCCACCACCACCGGGATCGCGGCGATTCGGGCGTAGGTCAGAATATTCGGAAGAGACAGCGAATGTTTCGCCGATCCCTTGGTGGTGACACTGTTCATCCGTCTTACCAATACTGCCAAGGCGCGAAGGTCAACCGCTTGAGGGCCGCTTACCGGCCCTGTTGCCGGAAAAAGAGCCGGGGATACAAATATGACATCGCGTTCATGTTCAACCGGGCCGCGTGTGGAAAAAGTCGAAAATCTTGCGCGCGCTTTCGGCGCTGATTCCGGGAACCTTGCCGAGATCGGCGAGCGACGCCCGTTCGATTTCCTTCAGGGTCCCGAAGTGGTGCAGCAAAGCACGTTTGCGTGACGGTCCGATGCCGGGAATTTCCTGCAGACCGGCCTCGCGGATATCCTTCTTGCGCAGCTTGCGATGCGAGCCGATCACGAAACGATGCGCCTCGTCGCGCAGCCGCTGGATAAAGTAGAGCACCGGATCGCGCGGCTCGAGCTTGATCGCCTCGCGTCCCGGCATGAACAGGGTCTCGCGGCCGGCGTCGCGGTCCGGCCCCTTGGCCACCGCCAACAGCGTCACCTGCGTCAGCGCGAGATTTTCGAAGATTTCCCGGGCCGCATTGAGCTGGCCGCGGCCGCCATCGATGATGACGAGATCGGGCCATTGCGGAACTTCGTCGTCCCTGGGCTTCGCCTTGTCGCCGTCCGCGGCCGGCATCATGAGCCGCTTGAAGCGCCGCTCCAGCACCTCGCGCATCATCGCGTAATCGTCGCCGGGCGTCAGCCCCTCGGAGCGGATGTTGAATTTGCGGTACTGGTTCTTGATAAAGCCGTCCGGTCCCGCGACGATCATCGCCCCGACCGCATTGCTGCCCTGGATATGGCTGTTGTCGTAAACCTCGATTCGCTTCGGCACATTCGACAGTCCGAGCGTCGTGACCATGCCCTGCAGCAGCCGGGCCTGCGTCGCGGTGTCGGCAAGCTTGCGGCCAAGCGCCTCGCGCGCATTGGTCAGCGCGTGGCCGATCAGCTCCTTCTTCTCACCGCGTTGCGGCGTCGACACTTCGACCTTGAAGCCGGCCTTGACGCTGAGCGCGCTGGCCAGCAGTTCGCATTCCTCGATTCCGTGCGAAAGCAGAACCAGCTTCGGCGGCGGCTTGTCGTCGTAGAACTGCGCCAGGAATGAGGCCAGCACCTCTTCCGGTGTGAACGACTTTTCCGCGCGCGGAAAATAGGCGCGGTTGCCCCAGTTCTGGCCGGTGCGAAAAAAGAACACCTCGACGCAGGAATAACCGCCCTCCTGATGGATCGCGAACACGTCGGCTTCTTCCACGGTGCGCGGATTGATGCCCTGCTGCGACTGGATTGCCGACAGGGCCGCCAGCCGGTCGCGGTAAAGCGCGGCGCGCTCGAAGGCGAGATCGTTGGAGGCCTTCTCCATTTCGCCGGCCAGTTCCTGCTTCACCAGGCGGCTGCGACCGGAAAGAAAATCCGTCGCCTCGCGGACCAGTTCGGTGTAGCCGGGGAAATCGATCTCGCCGGTGCATGGCCCCGAGCAGCGCCGAATCTGGTACAACAGGCACGGCCGGGTGCGGCTCTCGAAGAACGAATCGGTGCAGGAGCGCACCAGAAACGCACGCTGCAGCGCCGTGATGGTGCGGTTGACCGCGCCCACCGATGCGAACGGCCCGAAATAGCGGCCGGGGCGCGACTGCGCGCCGCGATGCTTCAATATCTGGGGCGCCCAGTGATCCCCCGAGATCAGGATATAGGGGAACGATTTGTCGTCGCGCAGTTGCACGTTGAAGCGCGGGCGCAACTGCTTGATCAGGTTGGCCTCGAGCAGCAAGGCCTCGGTCTCAGTCGCGGTCGAAACGATTTCCACCACCACGGTAGCGGCGATCATGCGGGCAATGCGCATCACCTGGCCGGTCGGGCGCGCATAGGAGGCAAGCCGCTTGCGGACGTTTTTCGCTTTGCCGACATAGAGCACGTCATTGGCCGCATTGAGCATGCGATAGACGCCGGGCGAGGTCGGGGCGTGACGGACTGCGTGCTCGATGGCGGCGCGGCCGACCGCCAGCGGCCCCTCAGGAACCGGCTCGCCGGAATCGTCGATGATCTCGGGCAGCCGCGCTTCTTCATCGTCTTCGGCATTGACGGTGGCGGGATCGATATCCTGCGAGCCCGCCGTTGCCGTCGGCACTGGCTGCGGCGGCAACTCCTGGGGCGTGGGGTCCGCTGCAGAATCCGGCTGCACGATCGGATCGGTCGGCGCCTTGGACGATTCGGTGGGGTCTTGATTCATGGGCCTCATTTAAGCGCGGCGGCGGGTCATCGCCAGCGCGGATGGCGGCGCGTCTCGCAGGCGTCGAACCCCTAAATCCGGGTGCGAAGTGCACCGCGAGGCGGCGCCGGGCGCAATCCGCCGACCCATCTCGCGCCGGGCGCGTCACGCCGGTTCCCGGTAAGACTCCCTTAACAACAATCCCGCGCCGGGTCGGCGCCTTAACAACCTCTTAAGCTAAAAGTCTCGATAAATCTTATCGATAAAAGACGGAATTCCGTAACCCTAAGGTTCCGTTCGGACCACGTCCGGATCGACCGATTGGGGCGGCACTGAGCGTTGTGGAGAGTTGAGATGAGCAAGTTAGCATTCGCGGCGGTGGCGTTCATGGCCACGGGTCTGGCGTCGGCGCATGCGGCGGATCTCCCCTATGGATCGCGCGCGCCCTACACCGTTAATCAGCCGCTCAATGCTTTCAGCTGGGCCGGTCCCTATCTCGGCGGCAATCTGGGATACAACTGGGGCAGCGTCGACAACAACCCGACCAAGCCGTCGGGTTTTCTGGGTGGCGTACAGGGCGGTTACAACTGGCAAAACGGCCCATGGGTGTTCGGCGTCGAGGGCGACCTCCAGGCCAACGGCGCCGAGGACACCTTCGCGCCGTGGAAGTTCTCGAACCCCTGGTTCGGAACAGTGCGCGGCCGCGTCGGCTATGCGTTCGACAATGTCCTGCTGTACGGCACCGGCGCCCTTGCTTTTGGCAGCCTGCGCGTTGAAACCTTCGGCCTGTCGGAATCCCATGCCAGCGCCGGCTGGACCGCGGGCGTCGGCGGCGAATTCGGTCTGACGCAAAACTGGTCCGCCAAGATCGAATATCTTTACGTCAGCTTGGCCGACAACCGCTTCTCCGTTACCGGCCTGCCAAACGGCTATCAGTTCGGTCTGGTCCGCGTCGGCGTGAACTATCACTTCTGATCGCGAAAACAGTCACCACAAAAAAATATCCTGAAACGAACTCCCGGCCGCGCTGCGGCCGGGATTTTTTTGACGTAGCGCCGCACGGGTTGCCGCGCTCGGACAAACCATCCGGTGCCATTTCGACAGCGACGAACTCGGCGCGCGATTGGCGCAACTCGGTTTTCACGACGCCGAGGACCCGGCCCGGGTCAGATCGCGATGCGCCTCTTTCCGGGCCGCGTCGCGTCTTCCGGCGGCGGCGCGCATGTGCTGGCGAAGCCCCGGTCTGATCGCATCGCACGGCACGCAACCACTCGCGCCGTGCCGACGCGGTCGTCAGCCCAGCAACGCCGCGCACCGCCTCATTTCGCATCCGCCGGCGCGATCGGCGCTCAGGATGAGATCACCAGATCGACCGCCTTGGGGCCCTTGCCCTTCTTGTCCGGTTCGACTTCGAACGTAATGCGCTGTCCTTCGGTCAGGTCCTTCAATCCGGCCCGCTCCACCGCGGTGATGTGAACGAACACATCGCGTCCGCCGTCATCGGGCTTGATGAAGCCGTAGCCCCGTTCTCCATTGAAGAATTTGACCGTCCCAGTCATGGCCATCGGGAAACTCCTCTCCCCGCATTGCTCCGCCGTTACGCTTGCGCGCATCGGCTCGACCGGACATTCACTGCCGGAAAGCTTGGCCTTCGCGACGAATGCAGCACCCTTGCCGATCCGCATTGAACACTGAGGCCTTGTCACTCCGCCGCCTCCATTCGCGGAAGCGGAACGTAAAGCCAGTCCCAATGCAACTAAGCATAATACGGTTCCCGGCAATTTGCCTACGACTCAAATGCCGCTTTTAGCGGCAGTCGGCGAAGGCGAGCAGGCTTTAAGCAACTTAGAATTGGATAGTCAGGGCTTGGCTATTTCCAGCCTGAAGCGGCCGGCACCGCCCTGCCCAAGCGGCTTTTCCAGCTCGGGCAGGATCGCCTTCAGCTCGGAGACAAGCGTCCACGGCGGATTGACGATCAAAAGACCGGCCGACGTCAGCCCGCCATCGGCCACCTGCGGCGCGACGCTGAACTCGAGACGCAGGCATTTTCCCGCGCCGATCGCGGCATCGACCACGGCCGCGACGTGCTGGGCGAGGGCGTCGGTGGCGCGGCGGCTTTTCACCGGATACCACAGCACATAAATGCCGGTCGGCCATTTCGCGAACGCCTGCTCAAAACCGCCGGCGAGCCGCGCGAACTCGTCCTTCTGCTCAAAGGGCGGATCGATCAGCACCAAGCCGCGCCGTTCGTTCGGCGGCACGAAGGCCGGCAGCGCCATCCAGCCATCGAGATCGACCACGCGCGCCTGGGTGTCGCGGCGCAGCGCGTCGATCAGGCGCTTGCGCGCGCCCGGCTCGACCTCGCACGCCACCAGGCGGTCCTGCGGCCGCAGCAAGGCGCGCGCGATCAGCGGCGATCCCGGATAGGCCTGCAGATCGCGCTGCGGATTGAAAGCCCTGACGATATCGAGATAGGGCTTTACCAGCGCCGCGGTTGCCTCCGACAAGCGCGCCTGCATCAGCCGCGCAATGCCGGTGAGCCACTCGCCGCCGCGGCGCGCTTCGTCGCCGGTAAGGTCGTAAGCGCCGGCACCGGCATGGGTGTCGATGACGCGAAACGCCGCCGGCTTGTCGTGCAGATAGGTCAAGATGCGGACCAGCACGATGTGCTTGATCACATCGGCGAAGCCTCCGGCATGAAAGGCGTGACGGTAGTTCATGCCGTCAGCAGTACGCTAAGCGGGCGGCTTCAGCAAAGTGCAGATACGCGCGGGTACAGCGTCTGCCAACTCATCGCATAGCCAAGCCATGCATCCACGTCTTCTCTGTCACGGTTGCTTTAAGACGTGGATGCCCGGGACATCAAGCGCGAAGACGCGCTTCGCGCTTTTGCCCGGACATGACGAACTCAACCCAAGGCGAAATGCGTTAGCCGCCGCGCACCGGCGGCATCACCACCTGATCACGCCGGCAGGCGCGGCGGTCGATTTCCTCGCAGGCGCGGAATTGCAGATCCTTGTTCACGCAGATCCGCACTTCACCAAGCCGCGTGCTGTCGCAGGTCACGGCGATCGCCGAACTGCTCAGGCCAGGATTGGCCTTGATGAAGGCGTCCTCGATCTCGGCGGGGGCCACGGTCTTGGGATCCGACAGTTCCAGATAGTCTGCGGGTATCTTCACCGCGGACCGCGCCTTGCGAATGGTTTCGAAATAGGCACGTGCGCCGAGGCCGGAGCAGGTGCCGTGCTTGTCCCATTCGCTGAAGATCAATCCGGGTGCCGGCATCAGATCGAGCATCGACGACACGATATTGCGGTCGAGCCGCGGCGAAGGCCGCTGGCAATACTCGGGAAAGCCGTGTTCGTATTGCGGCCACAGGCCGTGAACCACGAACGAAAACGGCCGTTCACCGCACTGGGCCTGCCGCGAGCGTCCGCCATTGTTGCCGCGCTCGGACGCCGCCTCGCAAAACGACGGCGACCACGACAGCGACAGCACGTAAAAATCGAATTCGCCCGGCGCATTCTGCCGCCGGTCCTGTGCTGACGCCGCGCCGGTCATGGCAAGCGCGGCGATGGCAACGCTGGCCACCAGGCCGGCCGACACCAAAATCCGGGAAAACAAGCTCCGAAAGATCAAACCCAGAAAGATCAAACCCAGAAAGACTAAACCTAGAGAAATAGTCGAAGAAATATCCAACATGAAACGCCTCCCAATCCGATGGCCCCGAACCCTAGCCGGAAGAGGAGAACATTTCAAGAACAAAATAAGGAGTGGTAGCGCGTCCGCCTGACCGGCGATTCGTTACTGCCGTGCCGACTTGCAGCTCGGATTGTAGGCCCAGTTGCGGTCCAGCCCGACCACGCACCATTCGACACCCTGGCCGTAGCCAGCAAAGCCGCCATCTTCGATGATGGAGTAGTGAACGATGCGGTGCTTGCCGTCGTTCAGCATCGCGTCGGCCGAGCAATAGCGCCGCGGAATATTGTCCGACTGCCAGGGCCGGAACGCGGTTTCGCGAACGCGGGCATAGCCGGTGATTTGCAGCGCGGAATTCCAGAAAGTGCTCTCCTTCTCCTGGAATTGCGAGGTGATGGTGGACAGCGCCGCCTCGCAATCGGCAACCCGGCCCTCATAATTGGGGCCGAACAGTCCGAAATTCAGCTCCAGCGGGTTGGCGGCCTCGGCCGTGGGCGCTAAGGCCAGCAGGCCGAACAAGACGCCAAACGCGGCGCCGAGGCTGAGCTTTTTGAAGGACGTGAAGAAGTCGCGCATGGGGCAATCCACCGGATGATCTCGCAGCGGACGGTGCCGTGAAGCCCGGGCTAGGTCAAGTGCAGCGCGGCAACACTTGGCGATAACCCGGCATTGCGCCCGCCGGCGTTCTTTCCATGACGGCCGATGCCCTTTAAGATGTGCGCACAGGAAAGGGAGACTGCGATGCGAATGAATGGGGCCTTGAGCCTGCTTGCCGTGTGCGGAGCGCTGGCCTGCGCGCCTGCGAGTGCCGATACCGTGCCGCCCTTCAAGGGCAACGACACCGGGGGCATCATCGCCTATTCGCTGGTCAGCCAGACCGACATCAAGGCAATGGCGGTCGACCACTGCGCCCGTTACGACAAGGTGGTGAAATTCCTCGCCACCCAGGCCTATTATGGCGGCTACATCTCGTTCGCCTGCATCTGGGTGCCGTATGGGCGAACGGAACGGCCGCTGCGCGTCAGGTACTGAACCGAGCCACCTGCCGGTCGAAAATACACCGAGAACGGAGCATGATGCGACAGCGCGTCTGGTTTCGTCTCGCCGCGGGCCTGCTGTTATGGGCGCTGCCCGCGTTTGCGGCCGCCGCAGCGGAGCTGCCGACGCGCAAGGCCGGGCTGTGGGAAGTCAAGATGTTGCGGACCGGCTCGCCTCTGCCTGACATGACCACGCAGCATTGCACCGACGAGGCCACCGACAAGCAGATGACCGCGACGTTCTCGCCGGCGTCGAAGGAGATCTGCGCCAAGAGCGAACTCCAGCAGACCGCGACCGGCTATAGCAAGGACGACGTCTGCACCATTAGAGCAGATTCCGCCTGATGCAGGTCAACGTCTATAGCCGGCATGTCGAAAATAGTTGGCGCATTGGTCAGGTGCAAACGATTTTACAAGTTTGCC
>WNFI01201393.1_pt1 | contig 41269 bp, 37 predicted proteins | sample 5400471 | NCBI WGS metagenome assembly WNFI01 (sample SAMN13153348, study PRJNA577476) | soil metagenome | isolation source: 100 cm saprolite on Douglas fir-dominated hillslope | place: USA:California | collected 2013-09-17 | reverse complement strand
CGAGCGCCACCAGCATGTCGAGGCAGGCGAGGGCGGCGGCCCCGGCGCCCGAGACCACGAGCTTCACCTTGGCGATGTCCTTGCCCACCACGCGCAGCCCGTTCCTCACCGCGGCGCCGACGATGATCGCGGTGCCGTGCTGGTCGTCGTGGAACACCGGGATCTTCATTCGCTCGCGCAGCTTCTTCTCGATGTAGAAGCACTCCGGGGCCTTGATGTCCTCGAGGTTGATGCCCCCGAAGGTGGGCTCCAGCGCGGCGATGATGTCGACCAGCTTGTCGGGGTCGCTCTCGGCGAGCTCGATGTCGAAGACGTTGATGCCGGCGAACTTCTTGAAGAGCACGCCCTTGCCTTCCATCACCGGCTTGGATGCGAGCGGGCCAATGTTGCCCAGGCCGAGCACCGCGGTGCCGTTGGTCACCACGGCGACGAGGTTGCCGCGCGCGGTGAGCTCGCGCGCCTGCCGCGGATCCGCGACGATCGCGTCGCAGGCGGCGGCGACACCGGGCGTATAGGCGAGGGCGAGGTCGCGCTGGGTGAGGAGCGACTTGGTCGCAACGACCTCGATCTTCCCGGGCACGGGGGAGCGATGGTAGTCGAGCGCGGCTTTGCTGAGGTCGTCTAGCATGGCTAACTGTCTGAGCCAGAACTCTTTTTTAGTTGAGTTCAGTGTAGCACGGTGTGCGACTCGCGGCACCTTCGCTTGCGCCCGGTTGACATTTCATAACTATATAACTAAGAATGTCGACATGAATCGCAACTACCTGCGTGCGATCCCCCGCGAATGGCGCACCATCTCGCGGGCGTTCACCGCGCTGGGGGACGAGCACCGCCAGAGGATCCTGCTCACCTTCGAGCGCGGCGAGCGACTGAACGTGGGCCAGATCGTCGCCGTCTCCACGCTCTCGCGTTCCGCGGTCTCGCATCACCTGAAGCTGCTCAAGGATGCGGGAGTGCTCCGGTCGGAGAAGATCGGCAAGGAAGTCTTCTACTGGGTCGACAAGCCCTTCCTCGAGCAGTCGCTCGGCGCGGTGCTGAGCTACATCCGGGAGCGCGCGTGAGCCAGTTCCACCTCCTCGGCGAACGGCGCTTCGGGCCGCTCTTCTGGACGCAGTTCCTCGGGGCGGCGAACGATAACCTCTTCAAGTTCGCCTTCACGCTGCTCGCGACCTATCACGCGATCGAGTGGGGCGGGCTCGACGCGAGGAGCGTGGGCTTCGTGATCGGCGCCATCTTCATCGCGCCGTTCCTGCTGCTCTCGGCCACCTCGGGCCAGCTCGCCGACAAGATCGAGAAGGGGCGCCTCATGCGCCTCGTGAAGAACCTCGAGATCGCGATCATGGCGCTCGCGGCCTACGGATTCGCGGCGCACCAGGCGGCTGCGCTCTACGTGTGCGTCTTCCTGATGGGCTGCCACTCGACGCTCTTCGGCCCGGTGAAGTACGCGTACCTGCCGCAACACCTGTCGGCCGCGGAACTGACCAGCGGCAACGGACTGGTCGAGATGGGCACGTTCATCGCGATCCTGCTCGGCACGATGGCGGGCGGCATCCTCGCGGGCGACGTGGGCGCGCAGTACGTCGCGTGGGCCTGCGTGATCGTGGCGGTGCTGGGCCGCATCGCCGCGCAGTTTGTGCCGCACTCGCCCGCTCCCGTCCCCGACCTCGCGATCAACTGGAACCCGTTCACCGAGACGTGGCGCAACCTCGCCATCGCCGCACGCGACCGCGGGGTGTTCAACTCGCTGCTCGGCATCTCGTGGCTGTGGTTCTTCGGCTCCGTGTTCCTCACCTCGTTCACGCCGTTTTCGCGCGACGTGCTGGGCGGCGACGAGAACGTCGTCACGCTGTTGCTCGCGGTGTTCTCGTTCGGCATCGGCGCGGGGTCGCTCCTTTGCGATCGCCTCTCGGGACACAAGATCGAAGTGGGCCTCGTCCCCTTCGGCTCCATCGGCATGACGCTCTTCGCCGTGGAGCTGTGGCTCGCGACGAGCGGCATGCATGCGACGGGCCTGCGCCCGATCGGCGCCTTCCTCGCGGACCTGCATTCGTGGCGCGTGATGGCCGACCTGTTCTTCGTCGCGCTCTTCGGCGGCCTCTTTTCCGTGCCGCTCTACGCGCTCATCCAGGCGCGCGCCGAGCCCGCCTACCGCGCGCGCATCATCGCCGCAAACAACATCCTGAACGCCCTCTTCATCATCATCGCCGCGCTCATGTCGAAGGCGCTGCTCGACTCGGGGCTCGGCTTCCCCGAGCTCTTCCTGGTGGTCGGCCTCATGAACGCCGCCGTCGCGGGCTACATCTACCTGCTGGTGCCCGAGTTCCTGATGCGCTTCATCTGCTGGCTGCTCGTCCATTCCGTGTACCGGCTGGAAAAGAGCGGCCTGCAGAATATCCCCGATTCGGGACCGGCGGTGCTGGTCTGCAACCACGTGAGCTTCGTCGATCCGCTCGTCATCCTTGCCGCGAGCCCGCGGCCGATCCGCTTCGTCATGGACTACCGCATCTTCCAGGTCCCGATCCTGTCGTTCGTGTTCCGCACCGGCAAAGCGATTCCCATCGCCCCGGCGAAAGAGGACGAGAAGCTCTTGAACGAGGCTTATGACCGGATCGCTCAGGCGCTCGAGCAGGGCGAGCTGGTCGCGATCTTTCCCGAGGGACGCATCACCGATACGGGCGAGCTCTATCCGTTTCGCGGCGGCATCCGCCGGATCGTCGAGCGTACGCCGGTCCCGGTCGTTCCACTCGCGTTGAAAGGGCTGTGGGGGAGCTTCTTCAGCCGCTGCGACGGACCCGCGATGACCAAGCCATTCCGGCGCGGACTTCTTTCACGCATCGGGCTGGAGGCGGGCGCACCCGTGGCGCCCGCGCTCGTCACGCCCGAATCCCTGCAGGAGACAGTGCAAACGATGCGAGGCGCGTGGAAGTGATCGCGCAGGGGAGGGAATCATGATCATGATCGTGCTCTTCATCGTCATCGGCAGCGTGGTCGGCGGCATCTTCTGGGGAATCAACGGCGCGATCACGCTCGGCTTCATCGGCTGGCTCGCGGCGCTGATCGTGAAGGCGCAGCGTAGCCCCGCGGCGCCGCCGGCCGCCGCCTCGCCCGCGCCGGCCGCGCGTGCGCTCGATCCCGTGGAGGCGCGGCTCGCCGCTCTCGAGAACCGCTACGCCGCGCTCGAGGCTCGCGTGACCCGCTTCGAGGGCGGCGCGCCCGCCGCCGATATCGCGATGACGCGCGATGAGCCGCAGCCGGTCACGCCGGCGCCCGCGCCGAAACCGGTTTCCGCCACACCGCCGCCCGCTCCCACTCCTGGTGCGCCGGAGACCGCCAAGGCGCAGGTTGGGGCGCAACCGGCCGCCGCGCAGCGCGTTGCGGCGCAGCCGCCGATCGAATCGAAGCCCAATTTCATCGTCGCGTGGTTCACGGGCGGCAACACCATCGTGCGGGTCGGCCTCGTAATCCTCTTCGTCGGACTGGCGTTCCTCATCAAGTACGGCGTCGAGCACCAGTTGGTTCCGGTCGAGTTGCGCGTCGCAGCGGTCGCCGCCTTCGGCGTGGTCCTGCTCGTCATCGGTTGGCGGCTGCGCCTGGCGCGCCCGGGATATGCGCTGAGCCTCCAGGGCGCGGCGGTCGCGATCCTCTACCTCACCATCTTCGGCGCGCTGCGCCTCTACGGCCTGCTGCCGCCGGTGCTCGCCTTCGCGATGCTCGTCGCGATCGCCGTGCTGTCGGCGCTGCTCGCGATCGCGCAGGATTCGCTGGCGCTCGCCGCGTTCGGCGTGGCGGGCGGCTTCCTCGCGCCGATCCTCGCCTCGACCGGCCATGGAAACCACGTGATGCTGTTCAGCTACTACCTGGTGTTGAACGGCGGCATCGTCACGATCGCGTGGTTCAAGGCGTGGCGCACGCTGAACATCATCGGGTTCCTCTTCACGGCGTTGATCGGCCTGGCATGGGGCCTTCGCTCCTATCGGCCGGAGCTCTTCGATTCGACCGAGCCGTTCCTGGTGGCCTTCTTCCTGGTCTATGTCGCCATCGCCGTGCTCTTCGCGCGCAAGCAGGCGCGGTCGCTGCGCAACTATGTCGACGGCACGATCGTCTTCGGAACGCCGATCTTCGCCTTCGGCCTGCAGGCGGGACTCATGCGGGGAACCGAGTACGGCCTCGCGTTCTCGAGCCTCGCCGCCTCGGCCTTCTATCTCGCGCTCGCCACTACGCTGCATCGCATCGGGCACGAGCGCTGGAGGCTGCTGGTCGAGTCCTTCCTCGCGCTCGGGGTCGTGTTCGTCACCCTCGCCATTCCGCTCGCGCTCGACGCGCGCTGGACGAGCGCGGCGTGGGCGCTCGAGGGCGCCGCGCTGGTGTGGATCGGCGCGCGCCAGGGTCGCGTGCTCGCGCGCGCATTCGGAATCTTCCTCGAGCTGGCGGCGGGATTTGCGTTCCTCGACGCCTCCTCGCGGATGCCGTCGGGGCCACCGCTCGCCGACGCGCCCTTCGTGGGCGCGATGCTGCTGGCGCTTGCGGGGCTCGCGACCTATCGACTGCTCGCGCGCGGCGACAAGGTCACCGCGGCCGAGACGGGCCTGGCACCGCTCGCATTCCTGTGGGGCCTCGGATGGTGGCTGTACGCGGGACACCATGAGATCCATACCTTCGTCGACGAGCCGTATCGCATCAATTCCATGGTGACGTTCCTTGCGGCGACCGCGCTCGTGTACTCGATGGTCGGCACGCGGCGGAACTGGCGCGAGGGGCAATGGCCGTTCGCGGGCCTGGCGCCGGTGCTGTTCCTCCTCGGCGTCGCGAGCTTCTCCACGCAGGCGCATCCGCTCGCGAACCTCGGATGGATCGCGTGGCCCTTCGCCATCGGCGTGCACTACGCGCTGCTGCGCCAGGGGAAGCTCGAAGGGTACGGCCGGTGGCCGCAGCTCCTCCATGTTGCGGGCGTGATCCTCATCGCCGTGCTCGGCACGCTCGAGCTCGAATGGTTCGCCGCCGAAAACACCGCGCGCGGCACGGCGTGGGCCCTGGCATCGCGCATCGTGGTTCCCGCGCTGCTGATCCTGCTCATCTCGAGTCGCGCCGCCGATTCGCGATGGCCGGTCGCCGCCCACGCCGCCGCCTACCGCGTCGGCGCGGTGCTCCTGTTGATCGTCGCCATGGGCGTGTGGTCGCTGCACGTCAACGTCTCCCACGCTGGAAGGAGCGATCCGTTGCCGTACCTGCCGCTGTTGAATGCGCTGGACCTCGCGCACGTTCTCGCGATCCTGGCCATCGTTTCGGCGTGGCTCGCGATGCGCCGCAGCGCGCTCGAACCGCCGAAGATCTTCACCGACCGGGTGGCGATCGGGATCGCGGGCGCGCTCGCCTTCCTGTGGGTGAACGCGATGCTGCTGCGCACGATTCACCACTGGTACGACGTCCCTTACCGGGCCGACGCGATGGCGCGCTCGGTGCTGGTGCAGGCCTCGCTCTCGGTGTTCTGGGCCTTCCTGGCGCTGGCCCTGATGGTGTTCGCCACGCGGCGCGCGAAGCGCACGCTCTGGGTCGTCGGCGCCTCGCTCATGGGTGTGGTCGTGGCGAAGCTCGCCCTGGTCGACTTCACGCACCTGAGCGGCATCGAGCGTATCGTCTCCTTCATCGGCGTCGGCGTGCTGATGCTCGTCATCGGATATTTCTCGCCGGTCCCGCCGCGACAAGCCGAGGTATCGCCATGATTCGTCTCTGGCTGGGCGCCGCACTCGCCGCGGCGAGCGCCTTCGCGGACTCTCCCGCGGACTACCGTTCCTCGGCTCCCGTGACGCCATCGGGAAGCGACGCGCTGCATCGCGTGACGCTGCCCTTCGAGGCCTACCGCGACACGCGCCGCGACCTCGCCGACATCCGCATCTTCAATGCTGCCGGCGAAGCGTTGCCGATCGCCTTCGGCGCCGAGCCCGAGCCCGCGCGCGAGGCGCCGCCCGCCGTGACGCTGCCCATCTTTCCGATCAGCGCCGCACCCGCAGCGCGCGCAACCGGCGGCAACGATCTCGACGTCGTGGTGCGCAGCAATCGCGACGGAACCATCGTGTCCGTCCATGGCCGCACACCCGGCGCGCCCGGGGCGCGGCGGCCGGCGGCGTGGCTCCTCGACGCGAGCCATGTGAAGGTCCCGATGCGAAGCCTCACCATCGACTGGGAAGCCGGTCCCGGCACCGAGGACGCGCGCGTCACGGTGGAGGCGAGCGACGACCTCAAGTACTGGCGGACCGCCGCCTCGCGCGCCCCGTTGCTGCGCGTCGAACATGCCGGGCAACAACTCGCGCAGCGCAAGGTCGACGTCGCGAACCTGCGCGCGAAATACCTGCGCATCACCGGCGAACCCGCGGCGTTCGTGCTGCGTTCCGTCGCGGCAGAGCCCGAGCAGGTGACGACTCCGGTCCCGCGCCTGAAGCGTGCCGTCGCCGCCGCCGCGGGGACCAAGCCTGGCGAGTATGTCTTCGACCTGGGCGCGCGCTTGCCGGTGGAATCCGTGCGCGTCATGCTCGGCGCTCTCAATTCCGTGGCCCCATTCACGATCGCCGCGCGCGAGGGCGAGAGCGGCGAGTGGCGGCGCGTGGCCGCCGCGACCTTCTATCGCCTCATGCGTGACGGCGCCGAGGTCCAATCGCCGAGCGTGGAGGTGGGCGTGCGCCCGGCGCGCTACTGGTCGCTCCAGCTCGATCCGCGCAGTCCCGCCCTGGGAAGCGCCGCACCGTCGCTCGAGGTGGAGTGGCGCCCGGCGCAGCTCGTGTTCGTCGCGCGCGGCGAGGGGCCGTTCGCGCTGGCGTTCGGCAATCCCGAGGCGAAACGCTCGCTGCTCTCGCTGAGCGAGCTCATCCCCGGCTACGAGCGGCGCGCGGAGGCGAAGCTTCCCGAGGCGCGCCTGGGCGAGGTTCGCAGCGAAGCGAGAAGCGGCGACGCGATGCGGCGAGTCCTTGGCGACACCAGCCCGCGCAAGGCGGTCCTCTGGGCGATCCTGGTCCTCGGCGTGGTGGCGCTGGGATGGATGGCCTGGCGGCTGAGGCGCCAGATGGGCGGGTGATAAACTCGCCGCGACTTCTTTGCCACTGCAAAACGCATGTCCGGCAATACGCTCGGCACACTTTTCACCGTCACGACCTTCGGCGAATCGCACGGCCCGGCGATCGGCTGCGTCGTCGACGGGTGTCCTCCGGGCCTGGCGCTCGCGGAGGCCGACCTCCAGCCCGATCTCGACCGGCGCAAGCCGGGCACCTCGCGCCACGTGACGCAGCGTCGCGAAGAGGATCTGGTAGTACGGCCTGCGCGATCCGCGCGGCGGCGGCCGCTCCTCGGCGCGCCTCACCGCTCCCGCGGTGGCCGCCGGGGCCATCGCGCGCAAGTGGCTGCGCGAGCGCCATGGAGTCGAGGTGCGCGGATACCTGTCGCAGCTGGGACCCAACCGCATCGCGTTCAAGTCGTGGGCGCACGTCGACGAGAATCCCTTCTTCGCGCCCGACGAGGCGGTGGTCGCGGCGCTCGAGAGCTACATGGACCGGCTGCGCAAGTCGGGCGAATCGTGCGGCGCGCGCCTCACCGTCGTCGCCACCGGCGTCCCGCCCGGATGGGGAGAGCCGCTCTACGGCCGCCTCGACGCCGATATCGCACAGGCGATGATGGGCATCAACGCGGTAAAAGGCGTGGAGATCGGCGCGGGCTTCCAATCGATCGAGCAGCTCGGAACGCAGCACTCCGATGAGATGACGCCGGAGGGTTTCGTCTCCAACAACGCGGGCGGGATCCTGGGAGGCATCTCCACCGGCCAGGATGTGGTCGTCTCGATCGCCATCAAGCCCACTTCGAGCATTCGCCTGCCAAGGAAGACGGTCGACGTCGCGGGGCGAGCCGCGACCATCGAGACCCACGGGAGGCACGATCCCTGCGTCGGCATCCGCGCCACGCCGATCGCCGAGGCGTTCCTGGCACTGGTCCTCATCGATCACGCGCTGCGCCATCGCGCCCAGAACGCCGATGTGGCGGAGCAGACGCCGCGCGTCCCGGCGCAGGCGCCGGCGGCGAAGGGCAAGGCGAAAGCCGCGCCGAGGTTCGAGGATCCCGATCCCGCGGAAGCCTGAGATAATTGGGGTTCCATGGCCGCACGCACTCTCTACGAAAAGCTGTGGGATTCGCATTTCGTCCGCGAGGAACCGGATGGGACCGCGCTTCTCTACATCGACCGCCACCTCGTGCACGAAGTGACGAGCCCGCAAGCGTTCGAGGGGCTGGCGCTGCATGGGCGCGAGCCGTGGCGCATCGGTTCCACGTGAAGACCTATTTCGGAATGAAGGATCACCGTCAAGGGATCGTTCACGTCATCGGGCCGGAGCAGGGCGCCACGCTTCCGGGGATGACCGTCGTCTGCGGCGATTCCCACACCAGCACCCACGGAGCCTTCGCGGCACTCGCTTTCGGCATCGGCACGAGCGAGGTCGAGCATGTCCTCGCGACGCAATGCCTGCTCGCCAAGAAGCTGAAGACGATGCTGATCCGCGCTGACGGAGTGCTGCCGGCCGGCGTCACCGCGAAGGACCTCGTCCTCGCCATCATCGGCAAGATCGGCACCGCGGGCGGCACCGGGCACGCGATCGAGTTCGGCGGCTCGGCGGTGCGCGCGCAGTCGATGGAAGGGCGCATGACGATCTGCAACATGGCCATCGAGGCGGGCGCGCGATCCGGCATGGTTGCGGTCGACGAGAAGACCATCGAATACCTGCGCGGACGGCCCTATGCGCCCCGGGGCGAGATGTTCGACCGGGCCGCGGCGTATTGGCGCACGCTCGTGTCCGATCCCGATGCGCGCTTCGACAAGGTCGTCGCGATCGACGTCGCCTCCCTCAAGCCGCAGGTCACGTGGGGCACCTCGCCCGAGATGGTGGTGTCGATCGAGGACCGCGTGCCCGACCCCGGGAAGGAAAAGGATCCGGTGAAGCGCGGCGCCATCGAGCGTGCGCTGGCCTACATGGGCCTCGAGCCCAACATTCCGATGACCGAGATCGTCATCGACAAGGTGTTCATCGGCTCATGCACCAACTCGCGTATCGAGGATCTGCGCGCGGCGGCGGCCGTGGTGAAAGGCCGCCACGTTGCGAGCAACGTGAAGCTGGCGCTCGTCGTTCCCGGCTCGGGGCTGGTGAAGACCCAGGCCGAGAAGGAAGGGCTGGATCGCGTCTTCCTCGATTCCGGATTCGAATGGCGCGACCCCGGCTGCTCGATGTGCCTCGGCATGAACGACGACAAGCTCGCGGCGGGCGAGCGGTGCGCATCGACGTCCAACCGCAACTTCGAGGGCCGCCAGGGCGCAGGGGGAAGAACCCACCTCGTGAGCCCCGAGATGGCGGCTGCCGCGGCCATCGCCGGGCACTTCGTCGACATTCGGCGCGCGCACTGATGGAACAGTTCACCGTCCACACGGGTCTCGTCGCGCCGCTCGACCGCGAGAACGTCGACACCGATGCGATCATCCCGAAGCAGTTCCTGAAGTCGATCAAGCGCACCGGCTTCGGCCCGCATCTCTTCGACGCTTGGCGCTATCTCGACGTGGGCGAGCCGGGCATGGACCTCTCCCGGCGCCGGCCCAATCCCGATTTCGTCTTGAACCAGGCGCGCTACAAGGGTGCTTCGATCCTGCTCGCGCGCAAGAACTTCGGCTGTGGCTCCTCGCGCGAGCACGCCCCTTGGGCGCTGCAGCAGGGTGGCTTCAAGGCGGTCATCGCGCCGTCGTTCGCCGACATCTTCTTCAACAACTCCTTCAAGAACGGCTTTCTTCCCGTGGTGTTGAAGGAGCCCGAGGTCGACCAGTTGTTTCGCGAGGCCGCGGCGGCGCCGGGCTACAAGCTCACCATCGACCTCGCCGCGCAGACCGTGACCACTGCGCGTGGGACGGCGATGCACTTCGACGTCGATGCGTCGCGCAAGGAAAGCCTGCTGAACGGCTGGGACGAGATCGGCCTCACGCTTCGCCACGCGGCCGAGATCAAGGCCTACGAGGAGAAGCGCAAGAAGACCGAACCCTGGATCTTCGCGTGATCCTCTCCCCGGCCCTCTGCGTTCAATCCTGCCCCAGAGGGTCCCCGGGGGGAGGGAGAAACGCATGAAGATCGCATTGCTGGCCGGCGACGGCATCGGACCCGAGATCCTGCGTGAAGCCACGCGCGTGCTCGAGGTCTTGCGCGGCGAGGGCCTCGGGATCGAAACCGAGGAAGCCCTTGTCGGCGGCGCCGCGTACGACGCCCTCGGCGATCCCTTGCCGCAAGCGACCCTCGATCTCGTCAAGGCCTCCGACGCGGTGCTGTTCGGCGCCGTCGGCGGTCCCAGGTACGACACGCTCGCCCGCGACAAGCGTCCCGAGAAGGCGATCCTCGGGTTGCGCAAGGAATGCGATTTCTTCGCCAACCTGCGCCCCGCGACGGTGTTCCCGGAGCTCGCCGATGCCTCGACGCTCAAGTCCGAGGTCGTCTCGGGGCTGGACATCATGATCGTGCGCGAGCTCACGGGCGACATCTATTTCGGGCAGCCCCGCGGCGTGACGGGATCTAGGGGCGAGCGCGTCGGATTCAATACCATGCATTACACCGAGCCGCAGATCCGGCGCATCCTGCACACCGGATTTCGCACCGCGCGCTCGCGCGGCAAGCGCCTCACCTCGGTGGACAAGATGAACGTGCTCGAGACCACCCAGCTCTGGCGCGACGTCGCCGTGGAGATCGCGCCCGAGTATCCCGACGTCGAACTTTCGCATATGCTCGTGGACAACTGCGCCATGCAGCTGGTGCGAAACCCGAGGCAATTCGACGTGATCGTGACGGGAAACATGTTCGGCGACATTCTTTCCGACGAGGCGTCGATGCTGACGGGCTCGATCGGGATGCTGCCGTCGGCTTCGCTCGACGCGGCCGGCAAGGGGCTCTACGAGCCGATCCACGGCTCCGCGCCCGACATCGCCGGCAAGGGCGTCGCCAATCCGCTCGCGATGATCCTGTCGATGGCGATGATGTTCCGCTACACGTTCGACCGCGCCGACATCGCCGCACGCATCGAGAAAGCGGTACGCGCCGCGCTCGCGAGCGGGCTGCGCACGGCGGAGAGGCGGCCCGCCTCTCTCCCCGAGCAAGGCGCCTCTCCAAGACCAAAGAAGACGATCATGAGAACCGTAGGATTCATCGGCTGGCGCGGCATGGTGGGCTCCGTCCTGATGGAGCGCATGCGCGAGGAGCGCGATTTCGAAGCGATCGACCCGGTGTTCTTCACCACATCCAACGTGGGCGGCGCGGGCCCGGCCGTCGGCAAGGGCGTTTCCGCGTTGAAGGACGCGAACGACATTGCCGAGCTCGCCCGGCAGGACGTCCTGGTGAGCTGCCAGGGCGGCGACTACACGAAATCGGTCTATTCGAAGCTGCGCGCGGCCGGCTGGGACGGTTTCTGGATCGATGCCGCGTCGCCGCTTCGCATGGAAAAGGACGCGGTCATCATCCTCGACCCGGTGAACCGGCCCGTCATCGACCGGGCGCTCGCCTCCGGCGTGAAGAACTACATCGGCGGCAATTGCACCGTGAGCCTCATGCTCATGGCGATCGACGGCCTGCTCAAGGCGGACCTGGTCGAGTGGGTTTCCGCGATGACCTATCAGGCGGCCTCGGGCGCGGGCGCGCAGAACATGCGCGAGCTCCTGCAGCAGATGGGGGAAGTGCATTTCGCGGCGAGGGGCCTGCTCGCCGATCCCGCCTCGGCGATCCTCGACGTCGATCGCGAGGTCGCGGGAATCCTGCGCGACGAAAGCTTTCCCACCGAGCATTTCGGCGTGCCCCTCGCCGGAAGCCTGCTGCCGTGGATCGACGCGGACCTGGGCAACGGCCAGAGCCGCGAAGAGTGGAAGGGCCACGCCGAGACCAACAAGATCCTGGGACGCGAATCGAGGCCGATTGCGGTCGACGGGCTGTGCGTTCGCATCGGCGCGATGCGCTGCCACAGCCAGGCCCTCACCATCAAGATGAAGCACGACCTTCCCCTCGAGGAGATCGAGTCGATCCTCGCCAAGGGAAACCCGTGGGTGAAAGTCGTTCCCAACCGTCGCGAGGAAACGCTCCAGCGCCTCACGCCGGTCGCGGTCACCGGCACCCTCGACGTGCCGATCGGCCGCCTGCGCAAGCTGCGCATGGGACCGGAGTATCTTTCCGCATTTACCGTCGGCGACCAGCTCTTGTGGGGCGCCGCCGAGCCGCTGCGGCGCATGCTGGGAATCCTGCTGAAGGCGCGCCTGCCGGTAGGCGCCGCGGCCTAAACCCCGGTTTATTAGGAAAAAACGGTTGAAAAATGTCCCACTTAAGAGATAATGTGAAAAACCGGGTGAGGTTGAAACAATAAACCCCTGATGTTAATCTACATTTCACCGAATCTTCCGGGGCGGATAGGACAACAATGGTGAGGATTCTCAGAAGCGGAGCAGCCATCGCGCTGCTCATGGGCGCGGCGATGGCGGCGCATGCGGCCGGCCTTGGAAAGCTCACGGTCAACTCCGCGCTCGGCCAAATCCTCAACGCCGAGATCGAGCTGGTGTCGGTGCAGGCCGGCGAGCTCGATGCGCTCAACGCGCGCGTCGCTCCTCCCGAAAACTTCCGCGAGGCGCGCATCGAATACACCTCTTCGCTGCGCCTGCTGCGCTTCTCCATCGACAAGCGGGCGAACGGCCAGCCGATCATCAAGGTCACGAGCGTCGGTCCCATCAACGAGCCTTTCGTCGACGCGCTGATCGAGGTGAGCTGGCCCGCCGGACGCATCCAGCGCGAATACCCGATTCTTCTCGATCCACCGGGGTACTCCCAGAAGAGCGTCGCCCCGCCCACGGTCGGGGCCACGGCGCCCCGAGCAACGGAAACGCCGCCGGCCGCAGCGCCGGCGGCGGCGCCTTCAACACCCGATGCGTCGGTTTCCGCGGGGACAGGAAGCCCGTCCGCGAGCGCGGAGTTGCCGACGCGCGCCGCCCAGGCTCCGAGCTCCACCGCGGGTTCCGATACTTATGGACCGGTGCAGCGAGGCGAGAACCTGCGCAAGATCGCCGAGGGCGTAAAGCCTTCGAGCGTGAGCATGGAGCAGATGCTGGTCGCGCTTTATCGCGAGAACAAATCGGCGTTCATCAGCAACAACATGAATCTCCTGAAGACCGGGCAGATTCTCAAGGTGCCGACGGCCGACGAGGTCGGTCAGATCGAGTCCCGCGACGCCAACAGGGAGGTCCGCACCCACGTCGCGGATTGGAAAGGCTATCGCGACCAGCTCGCCGGCAGCGTCGCATCGCTGCCCACGCGCCCGGACACTTCCAATGTCGCTTCGGGACGCGTCGCATCGGCCGCGGTGACACCGCCGCCGCCGCCCGCAGCCGAGAGCAAGGACGTCCTCAAGCTTTCCAAGTCGGACGCAGGAGGGGCTGCCGCGGGAAAAGCGGGCGCGGCTAGCCGGGAGCGCCTGAGCGCGCTCCAGGAAGAGGTCATCGCGAAGGACAAGGCGCTGAAGGAAGCGCAGTCGCGCGTCGCCGACCTCGAGAAACAGATTCGCGACATGCAGCGGCTGCTCGATCTGAGAGCCGCCGCGCCGGGCAAGGCGCCCGACGCCAAGGTTGCGACCGCGCCCACGCCGCCGCCTGCGGTTGCGCCCGCGCCGCCGCCGCCCAAGGTGGCCGAGGTAAAACCCGCCGAAGCGCCGAAGCCCGCCGAGGCTCCGAAGCCGGCGGAAGCGCCCAAGGCCGCCGAAGCGCCGAAGGTCGCCGAAGCCCCCAAGACCGAACCCGCGAAGGTCGAACCGCCGCCCGCCCCACCCAAGGCCGCCGAGGCGAAACCCGCGCCGAAGAAAGCCGCGCCGCCGCCCGAGAAATCGTTCACCGACGAGCTGCTCGACAACCCCGTGTACCTGGCGCTCGGCGGCCTCGCGATCGCCGGCGTGGTCGGCGGGTTCCTCTTCATGAGGCGACGAAAGGCGCGGGCTGAGGCGGGACCGAGCAGCGCGATGACGAGCGCCTTCCCCTCCGATCTCAAGCCCAACACCACCACGGGGAAAGCGGGTGGGGGTCTGGTGGACACCGGAAACAGCTCCTTCCTGACCGACTTCGACAAGACCGGCCCCGGCACGATCGACACCGACGAGGTCGACCCGGTCGCCGAGGCCGAGGTCTACATCGCCTATGGCCGCGATGCGCAGGCCGAGGAGATCCTCAAGGAGGCGATGGCGCGCGACAAGAATCGCCACGAGATCGCCTTGAAGCTCCTCGAGATCTACCACGCGCGCAAGAGCGCCACCGCATTCGAGACCGTCGCTAAGGAGCTGCACGGCGCGGTCGGCGACAGCAATCCGCTATGGCAGAAGGCGGCGGCGATGGGCGCGCAGATCGATCCGACCAACCCGCTGTATGCCTCGGCGGCGGGAGGGACCGGAGTGTTCACCGCGGGAACGCCGGCTCCCGCCAAGCCCGACGTCGACTTCGACCTTGCCGGCGGAGCGAATGTGAGCGCCACCGAGTCCTCGGCGCCGGCTCCCGACTTCGACCTGGACGTCGGCGACAAGAAGCAGGCCGAGCCGGCTTCCTCGATCGATTTCGACCTCGCGCCCTCGGCCGCGGCCGCTCATGCGCCTGCGGAAGCGCCGGCGGAAGAGAAGCCCGCCTTCGATTTCGATCTCTCCGGCCTCGATTTCCCCGGAAGCAAGCCCGCCGCCGAGCCGGCGCCGAGCGCACCCGCGGCAGGCGGCTCGGGCCTCGACCTCGCGGACCTGAGCCTCGACTCCCCCACGGGATCGGGAGGAGAAGCGGTCGGCACGAAGCTCGAGCTCGCCAAGGCCTACCTCGAGATCGGCGACAAGGACGGGGCGCGCGAAATCCTGCAGGAAGTCGCGAAGGAAGGCTCTTCGGCGCAAAAGGAAGAGGCGAAGAAGCTCATCGCCTCGCTTTGATCCCAGCGGGGGTCCAGCCCCCATGCGACGCATCGCCCTTGGGCTCGAATACGACGGCGCGGCGTTCTGCGGATGGCAGACGCAGCCCGGCGGCTGCGGCGTGCAGGATCATCTGCAACAAGCCCTCTTACGTTTCGTCGCCGCTCCGGTCGACGTCACCGCGGCCGGCCGCACTGACGCGGGCGTGCACGCGAGCGCCCAGGTCGTCCACTTCGACGTCGAGGTGGTGCGTGACGAAGTTTCATGGGTGCGCGGCACCAATTCCGCTCTCGACGAGCGCGCGCGCGTCCTCTGGGCTCGCGAGGTCGTGCCGGACTTCCACGCGCGCTACAGTGCTCGCTCGCGCACCTATCGCTACCTCCTCCTCGACGACCCCGTCGCGCCCGCCATCCTGCGCGGCAAGGTCGGCTGGTACCACCGGGCGCTCGATATCGGGCTCATGGATGCGGCTTCACGCTGCCTCCTGGGCGAGCATGACTTCAGCGCCTTTCGCGATGCCCAGTGCCAGGCGAAATCGCCGCAACGCAACCTCCTCGAGGCGCGCGTCGAGCGTGACCGCAGCCTCGTCGCCTTCACTTTTCGCGCCAATGCGTTCCTCCATCACATGATTCGCAACATCGTCGGATCGCTGGTTTATGTGGGCGCGGGCAAGCAGCCGCCGGGGTGGATCGCCGAGCTTCTCGCGGCACGGAACCGCCAGCTCGCCGCGCCCACCTTCGCGCCCGACGGGCTCTACCTCGCGGGCGTCGAGTATGATCCGGCGTTCCGGCTCCCCGCCTTTCGCGAGCCTCCGCGCCTCGCCTTCGATTCGCCGTGAGCCGAAGCCGCACGCGCGTGAAAATCTGCGGAATCACCGAGGCCGCTCACGCGCGCGTGGCCGCCGATGCGGGGGCCGATGCGATCGGGCTCGTGTTCCATCCCCCAAGCCCGCGCAAGGTCTCCACCGAGGCCGCCGCGGCGATCGCCCGCTCGCTTCCACCCTTCGTCGCGAGCGTTGGCCTCTTCGTCGACGCGCCCGCCGAGGAAGTGCGCTCGATTCTCGGCACGGTGAGCCTGGACCTGCTGCAATTCCACGGCGACGAGACGCCCGAGTACTGCGAAGGTTTCGGGCGGCCGTACGTGCGCGCCGTGCGCATGGAGGCGGGGACCGATTTGCTAGAATACGCACGTCGATTCTCCCGCGCGAGGGCGCTGCTTCTCGATGCGCACGTGCCCGGGCTGCCGGGCGGCACCGGGCAGACGTTCGACTGGACGGGCATCCCGCGCGATCTCGCGATTCCGCTCATTCTTTCCGGCGGCCTCACGAGCGCAAGCGTGGGGCAGGCGATTCGCCAGGTGCGGCCGTGGGCCGTGGATGTGTCGAGCGGCGTCGAGCGAAGCCGCGGGGTCAAGGACCCGCAGAAAATCGTCGAGTTCATTCGGAGCGTGCAACGTGAAGATGCAGGGCTTTCCACCTGAGTGGGCGTCGTCGCAATACGCGCTGCCGGATGCGCGCGGCCATTTCGGCCCCTATGGAGGCGTGTTCGTCGCCGAGACGCTGCGCGGGGCGCTCGACGAGCTCACGCTCGCCTACGGCGCCTGCCGCGAGGACCCCGAATTCCAGCGCGAGCTCGCCTGGGAGCTCGAACACTACGTCGGGCGTCCGAGCCCGATCTTCCACGCGCGCCGGCTCTCCGAGGAGATGGGCGGCGCGCAGATCTACCTCAAGCGCGAAGACCTGAACCACACCGGCGCGCACAAGGTGAACAACACCGTCGGCCAGGCGCTGGTCGCCCGTCGCATGGGCAAGCGGCGCGTGATCGCCGAGACCGGGGCGGGAATGCACGGCGTTGCGGCGGCCACGGTCGCGGCGCGCTACGGGATGGAATGCGTGGTCTATATGGGCACCGAGGACGTCGCGCGCCAGGCGCAGAACGTCTACCGCATGAAGCTGCTCGGCGCGACCGTGGTCCCGGTGGAAAGCGGCTCGCGCACGCTGAAGGATGCGTTGAACGAAGCGATGCGCGACTGGGTGACGAACGTCGAGAACACGTTCTACATCATCGGCACCGTCGCGGGCCCCCACCCGTACCCGATGATGGTGCGCGACTTCAACTCCGTGGTCGGCAAGGAGTGCCTGGAGCAGATGCCGGCGATGGCCGCCCGGCAGCCCGACGCCGTGCTCGCGTGCGTGGGCGGCGGCTCGAACGCGATGGGCATCTTCTTCGCCTACATCCCGCATGAGGAGGTGAAGCTGATCGGCGTGGAGGCCGGCGGGCTGGGGCTCGAGACGGGCAAGCACGCGGCATCGCTTTGCGCGGGCAGCCCCGGCGTGCTTCACGGCAACCGCACCTACCTGATGCAGGACGCCAACGGCCAGATCCAGGAGACGCATTCGATCTCCGCGGGGCTGGACTATCCCGGTGTCGGTCCCGAACACGCGTGGCTCAAGGACACCGGGCGCGCGCAATATGTCGCGGTGACCGATGCCGAGGCGCTCAACGCGTTCCACATGCTCTGCCGGCTCGAGGGCATCATCCCGGCGCTGGAATCGAGCCATGCGCTCGCCTACGCGATGAAGCTCGCGCCTTCGATGGCGCGCGACAAGATCCTGCTCGTGAACCTTTCCGGGCGCGGCGACAAGGACATGCATATCGTGTCCAAGGCATCGGGAATCGCCCTCTAGGCCCGCTCTTGAGCCGCATCGCAGCCACCTTCGAGAAGTTGCGCGCCGCGCGCCGCACGGCGCTCATTCCCTTCGTCACCGCCGGGGATCCGAGCCCGCGCCAGACGGTGCCGGTCATGCACGCGCTCGCGAAGGGCGGGGCGGATGTGATCGAGCTGGGTGTTCCGTTTTCCGACCCGATGGCCGACGGACCGGTCATCCAGCGTTCCTCGGAAAGGGCGTTGAAGCACGGCGTGGCGTTGCGCGACGTGCTGGCGATGGTGGCGCAGTTCCGCGAGGGCGATGCGGCGACACCCGTTGTGCTGATGGGCTATGCCAATCCGGTCGAGCGCATGGGACTCGCGGCGTTCGTCGCGCAGGCGCGCGTGGCCGGAGTCGACGGCGTGCTGATCGTCGACTATCCGCCGGAGGAGAGCGAAGCGTGGCTCGCCGCGCTGCACGGCTCGGGCATCGACCCCATCTTTCTGCTTTCGCCTACCTCCTCGGATGCGCGCATCGAGCTCGTCTCGCGCGTGGCGAAGGGCTATATTTATTACGTGTCGCTGAAGGGTGTGACGGGCGCTTCGAACATCGACACGCGCGACGTGGAGAAGATGATCGCTCGCATCCGCGCGCGCACTTCCGTGCCCGTTGGGGTGGGCTTCGGCATCCGCGACTCGGCCACCGCGCGCCGCGTGGCGCGCCTCGCCGACGCCGTGGTCATCGGCAGCCGCATCGTGCAGGAAATGGCCGATGCCGGCGACAACGCCGCGGCGCGCGCCGGCGAAGTGCTGCGCGAATTCCGCGACGCGATGGACAGCGCGCAAGCGCTCGCGACATGAGCTGGTTTCGCAAGCCTCGACCTCTTCCTCGATCCCGACGGCCGTGCCGAGCTCGCCTCCGAAGTGGTGCCGATGGATCCGCTCAAGTTCAAGGACAGCCGCAAGTACAGCGAGCGCCTCGAGGAGGCGGAGAAGGAAACCGGGGAGACCGACGCGCTCGTCGTGATGCAGGGCTCGGTCAAGTCGGTGCCGGTCGTGGCCGCCGCCTTCGAGTTCGGCTTCCTCGGCGGCTCCATGGGTTCCGTGGTCGGCGAGCGATTCGTGCGCGCCGTGCAGCTTTGCTGCGACGAGGGGTTGCCGTTCCTCTGCTTCACCGCCACGGGCGGGGCGCGCATGCAGGAAGGGCTGCTGTCGCTCATGCAGATGGCGAAGACCACGGCCGCGCTGCACCAGCTCTCCGCCGCGCGCCAGCCTTTCATCTCGATCCTGACCGATCCCACCATGGGCGGCGTGTCGGCGAGCTTCGCCTTCATCGGCGACGTGGTCATCGCCGAGCCCGGGGCGCTCATCGGCTTCGCCGGCCCGCGCGTGATCGAGCAGACGGTGCGCGAGACGCTGCCCGAGGGCTTCCAGAGATCCGAGTTCCTCCTCGAGAAGGGTGCGATCGACATGATCGTCGACCGGCGCCACCTGCGTGACAAGGTCGCGCGGCTCGTGACGCTCCTCAAGCGCGAGCCCGTTCCCCAAGCTTGAGCCGTTCGCTCGACGACTGGCTCGCCTTCATCTCGGCGCAGCATCCCGCGACGATCGCGCTGGGACTGGAGCGCGTGCGCGACGTTGCCGCGCGCATGGGCTTCGAGGGGGACAGGTTCCATCCTTCATCGAGCAAGAACCTGTCCCCGGTCGTGGTCACAGTCGGCGGCACCAATGGCAAGGGCTCGACCTGCGCGCTGCTCGAACGGATCCTGATCGAATCCGGCTATCGTGTCGGCTGCTACACCTCGCCGCACCTGCTGCGCTACAACGAGCGCGTGCGCCTGCACGGGGAGGACGCAGGCGATGCGTCTTTGACCGAGGCGTTCGCGCGCGTGGAGGCGGCGCGCGGCGACACGCCGCTCACCTATTTCGAGTTCGGCACGCTCGCCGCACTGGACCTCTTCGCTCGTGCGAACCTCGAGGCGCTGGTGCTCGAGGTGGGGCTCGGAGGAAGGCTCGACGCCGTCAACATCGTCGATGCCGATTGCGCCGCGGTGGTGAGCGTGGATCTCGACCACCAGTCCTACCTCGGCGACGACCGCGAGTCGATCGGCTTCGAGAAGGCGGGCATCTATCGTCCCGGGCGCCCCGCGATCTTCGGCGACATCGATCCGCCGCGACGCCTGAAGGAGCATGCGCAGGCGATCGGCGCCGACCTGCTGCTCCTCGGGCGGGACTTCCGCTACGTGGAGCACGGGCAGCAGTGGGACTTCATCGGCCGCCGCAGCACGAAGCGCTCGCTTCCGCTGCCCGCGCTGCGCGGGCGCTGGCAGCTGAAGAACGCATCGGTGGCGCTCGCCTGCCTCGACGAGGTCGCCGAGAGGGTGCCGGTCTCGCTGGGAGAAGTGAAGCGCGGCTTGACCCTGGCACGCTTGTCCGGGCGGCTGCAGGCGTTGCCGGGAAGGCCGGCCGTGATCCTGGACGTCGCGCACAATCCCCACGCGGCGAGGGCGCTCGCCGACGGCCTCGGCGACATGGGTTACGCCGAGCGCACGCTCGCGGTATTCGCGATGCTCGGCGACAAGGACATCGGCGGCGTTGTCGATGCGATGCGCGGCCGCGTCGATCTCTGGTTCGTCGCCGCCCCCGCCGCGGAGCGTGCGGCGAGCGCGGAGCGTGTCGCGGGCGTGCTCGCCGAACGCGGCCTGGGCGCGGTGACACGGTCCTTCGCCACGGTGGCGAGCGCGCTTGAGGGCGCGCGTCGCGAGGTGGGCCCGAATGATAGAATTGTAGTCTTCGGATCGTTCTATACCGTGGCGGAGGCGCTGCGGTCCGCGCGCTGACCGCAGCCAATGGCCTCATCCACGTCCCCCGAAGCAAACGAGATCCGGCGGCGCGGCCGCCGGAGGTTGATCGGCGCGATTGCGATCGCCATCGCGCTCGTCGTGTTCGTTCCGATGATCCTCGATCCGGAACCGCGCCGGCCGCGAAACGAGCCGGTGCTCGAGATCCCCTCGAAGGAAAACTCGCCCCCGCTGCCGCCACCGGCGGCGTCGGCGCCTCCCGCGAAAGCCTCGCCGGCGCCGAGCACCCCCGCGAAAGCCCCGGCGCAGCCGGAGACCGCGGCGGCGCCGAAGCTCGAGGGCTTCGCGGTCCAGGTTGGAGCGTTCAAGGACGAGGAGAAGTTGAAGCAGGCGCGCGAGAAGCTTTCCGCCGCGGGCATCGCGCACTACATCGAGCGCCGCGACGGCCCTTCGGGAACGCTCACGCGCTTGCGCGCGGGGCCCTTTGCCACGCGCGAGGCCGCGGAAAAGGCGCTCGCCGCGATCAAGGCCGCCGCGCTCGACGGCCAGGTCGTGCCCTTGCCGTGACTTCGTGAGAGCATAACGGCCATGTGTGGAATCGTTGGAGTCGTGGCACGCAGCCCCGTCAACCAGTTGCTCTACGACGGCATGACGGTGCTGCAGCATCGCGGGCAGGACGCAGCGGGAATCGTCACGGCCGAAGGGCACAGCTTCCACATGCACAAGGGCCGCGGGCTGGTGCGCGACGTGTTCCGCACGCGCGACATGCGCAACCTCGTCGGCCACATGGGCATCGCCCACTGCCGCTATCCCACCGCGGGGTCCGCTTCCTCGGAAGCCGAGGCGCAGCCGTTCTACGTGAATTCCCCGTTCGGCATCGTGCTCGGGCACAACGGCAACCTCATCAATTCCGCCGAGCTGCGCCGCGAGCTCTTCCTCGCCGACCGTCGCCACGTCAATACGAACTCGGATTCCGAGATCCTCCTGAACGTCCTTGCCCACGAGATCCAGGACGCGAGCGCGGGGCGCGACCGGTTGAGCCCTGACGTCATCTTCACCGCGGTGGCGGGCGTGCACCGGCGCGTGAAGGGCGCCTACGCCGTGGTCGCGATGGTCGCGGGACACGGCATGCTCGCCTTCCGCGATCCGCACGGCATCCGTCCGCTCATCATCGGACGCGCCGATACCGAGAAGGGCGTGGAATTCCTCGTTGCCTCCGAGAGCGTCTCGGTCGACACTCTCGGCTTCAAGATCATGCGCGACGTGGCGCCGGGCGAGGCCATCCTCGTCGACGAGAGCGGGAACTTCCATAGCCGCCAGTGCGCCCCGAATCCGCAGTTGAATCCGTGCATCTTCGAGTACGTGTATCTCGCGCGCCCCGATTCGGTGATCGACGGCATCTCGGTCTACGAGAGCCGGCGCAACATGGGCAAGAGCCTCGCCGACAAGATCCTCGCGGCGGGTTTGTGCGATGAGATCGACGTGGTGATCCCGATTCCAGATTCGAGCCGCCCGAGCGCGCTCGAGGTCGCCACCAAGCTGGATAAGCCGTATCGCGAGGGCTTCATCAAGAACCGCTACATCGGTCGCACCTTCATCATGCCGGGGCAGGAGCTGCGCAAGAAGAGCGTGCGGCAGAAGCTGAACGCGATGCCCATCGAGTTCCAGGGCAAGAACGTGCTGATCGTCGACGATTCGATCGTGCGCGGCACCACCAGCCGGGAGATCGTGCAGATGGCGCGCGACAGCGGGGCGAAGAAGGTCTTCTTCGCCTCGGCGGCCCCGCCGGTTCGCTTTCCGAACGTCTACGGCATCGACATGCCGTCGCGAAGCGAGCTCATCGCCACCGGGCGCACCACCGAGGAGATCGCCGCGCTCATCGGCGGAGTATCTCGAGGGCGTCGAGGCGGGCCGCAGAGACGGCGAGAGCAACGACACGCGGCTGTCTAGCTACCAGCTGGACCTCGGCCTCTCGCGGGTCGACTGAGGGCTTTCCCCATGCCAGAGCACAAGCCCGACACCCTGGGTGTCAGAGCCGGCGCGCTACGCAGCGATTTCCAGGAGCATTCCGAGGCGCTCGCGCTCACCACGAGCTTCGTGTTCCGCAACGCCGCCGAGGCCGCGCGCCGGTTCGCCAACGAAGAGCCGGGCAATATCTACTCGCGCTTCACCAATCCGACCGTCACCATGTTCCAGAAGCGGCTCGCCGCGCTCGAGGGCGCCGAGGCGTGCGTGGCCACCGCCACCGGCATGGCGGCGGTCGCGACGATGGCGCTGGGGCTGCTGAAGACGGGAGATCATCTCATTGCGGCGCGTGGCGTCTTCGGGACCGTGGTGCCGCTCTTCGACCAGATCCTCGCCCGCCTGGGCATCGCGACCACCTGGGTCGACCTTTCGGACCTCGATGCGTGGAAGCGCGCGGTGCGGCGCGAGACGCGCCTGCTGTTCCTCGAGACGCCGTCCAACCCCGTTTGCGAGGTGGCCGACATCGCCGCCCTCGCCGCGATCGCGAAGGGCGCGGGTGCCGTGCTCGCCATCGACAACTGCATGTGCTCCCCCGCTTTGCAGCGCCCGATCGAGTTCGGCGCCGACCTGGTGATCCATTCCGCGACCAAGTACCTCGACGGACAGGGCAGGGTGCTCGCCGGGGCGATCGCCGGAAGGGCCGACCTCGTGAGCGGCCCGCTCTACCAGTTCGTGCGCACCGCGGGGCCGGCGATCTCGCCGTTCAACGCCTGGATCTGCCTGAAGGGCATGGAGACGCTGCGCCTCAGGATGCAGGCGCAATCGCAAAGCGCGCTCGCGCTCGCGCGCTGGCTCGAATCCCATCCGGGCGTCGAACGCGTCCTCTACCCGGGACTCGATTCGCATCCGCAGCACGCGCTCGCCATGCGCCAGCAATCGGCGGGCGGCGCGGTCCTGTCGTTCGTGGCACGGGGCGGGCGTGAAGCGGCCTGGCGCGTGATCGACGCCGTGAAGATGATCTCGATCACCGCCAACTTCGGCGACGTGAAGAGCACGGTATGCCATCCGGCGACCACCACGCACGGGCGCATTCCCGCGGCCGAGCGCGAAGCCAGCGGCATCGTCGAGGGCCTGGTGCGCCTCGCGGTGGGCCTCGAGCATCCGGACGACATCCGCGCCGATCTCGAGCGCGGGCTCAAGGCGTAGGCGCATGGCCCGCGGCGCCCACGTGTTCCTCATGTGCCCGCCGGAGTTCTTCACCGTGGCCTACATCATCAATCCCTGGATGCACGGCAACCTGCGCCGCATCGACCACGCGGTGGCCAAGCAGCAGTGGCGCGCGCTCTATGACATCGTGAGCGATCTTGCGACTCCGCGGCTGATGCTGGCGCAGCCGGGCTCCCCCGACATGGTGTTCACCGCCAACGCGGGCCTCGTGAAGGGGCGGCGGTTCCTCGCCTCGCGCTTTCGCTACCCGGAGCGCCAATACGAGGAGCCGTACTTCGCCGACTGGTTCATGGACCGCGGCTACGAGGTCTCGCTCATGCCACGCGACGTTGCGTTCGAGGGCGCCGGAGACGCGCTCTTCGACCGCGGCGACAAGTGCCTGTGGATGGCGCACGGGCATCGTTCGATTCCGGCCGCGCGCGAAGTGCTCGCCGATCGCCTCGGCCTCGATGTCGTGGTGCTCAAGCTGACCGACCAGCGCTTCTACCACCTTGACACCTGTTTCTGCCCGCTGGACGGCGGCTTCCTCCTGTATTACCCGGCCGCCTTCGACGAGGCCTCGCGCGCCGCGATCGAGTCGCGCGTGCCCGCCGCGAAGCGCATCGCCATCGACGAGGAGGACGCGCTCGCCTTCGCCTGCAACGCGGTCAACATCGATTCCACGGTCATCGTCAACCGCGCCTCCACGGATTTCGTGAAGTCCCTCGCGCGGCACAAGTTCGCGGTCGTGCAGACTCCGCTCTCGGAATTCATGAAGGCGGGCGGGTCGGCCAAGTGCCTCACGCTGCGATTGGACGAGCCGTGAAAAGAATTTGCGTGCTTGCGCTGCTCCCGCTCGCTTTCGCGGCGTTGCCGCAAGCGATGTACAAGTGGGTCGACGAGAAGGGCGTGACGCACTACTCGGAAACGCCCCCGCCCGACGGCAAGGCGCAGAAGGTCGAGGTGAAGCCCTCGGGCCCGGCCTCCGGATCCACCGCCGCGCCCGAGAACTGGAAGCAGCGTGAGCTCGAGGCGCGCCAGAAGCGCCTCGAACGCGGGCAGCAGGAAGCACAGGACAAGGCGCAGCAACAAAACGCCAGCGCAGAGCGCACGAACCGCTGCAACCGCGCGCGTCGCGGACTTCGAGTCCTCGAGACACAGGTGCCGGTCTACGACTTCAACGACAAGAACGAGAAGGTGTACATCACCGACGAGGATCGCTTGCGCGAGATCGACGAGTGGAAGAAGGTCATCCGGGAGAACTGCGAGTGATGAACCCTCGCTGGCGCGCTGCCCCGGTATGCGCCATGCTGGCGCTCGCGGGGTGCAACCTCACCGCGGACGTCTCCAAGGAGCGCCTGCCGCGTTTCGTCCAGCCCCAAGGCGCCGCGCCTCGCGTGGCATTGGTGCTGGGATCGGGGGGCCCGCGCGGGTTCGCGCACATCGGCGTATTGAAGGCGCTCGAGGATGCCGGCGTGCGGCCCGACCTCATCATCGGCTCGAGCGTGGGATCGATGGTGGGAGCGCTCTATGCGGATGGCACGAGCGCGCGCGAGCTGGAGCGCCTCGCCTACGGGATCAACGTCCTCGAGTTCTTCGAGTTCCGCCTGCTGAGCGGCGGGCTCGCCACCGGCACGTCAATCCAGGACTACGTGAACGCCCGCGTCCACGGCAAGCCGATCGAGCAGCTCAAGATCGCGTTCGTCGCGGCGGCCACGCGCCTGAGCGACGGCAAGCAGGCGTTGTTCAATTTCGGCGACACGGGCCTCGCGGTGCGCGCCTCGGGGGCGAGTCCCGGCCAGTTCGAGCCGGTGCGCATCGGAGACGAGCTCTATGTCGACGGCGACGAGTCGAGCCCGGTGCCGATTCGCGTGGCGCGCCAACTGGGCGCGCGGGTGGTCATCGCGGTCGACGTCTCGGCCTATGCCGGGGACACGCCGAAGAGCGCGCCGCGCGAATGGGTGGTGAAGGACGAGCGCAGGGCGCGCCAGGTCGCCGCCGAGGCGACCGACGCCGACATCCTCATTCATCCCAACATCGGCTACTACGCCGGGCATACCGAGGCGTACCGGCGCAACGTCATCGCGATCGCAGAGCGCTTCACGCGCGAGAAGCTGCCGGCGATCCAGGCCGCGCTCGCGCGCGCGGGCGTGGCGACCGCTCAGAACGTCACGACCGCGCGAACGCCTTCGGGCGAAGCTTCCAGGTAGCCGCCCTTCTCGTACCAGTCGGGCAGCACCCAGCGAACGCGCTCGCGTCCCCCGGCGCGGTAGACGTGCCGCCCCGGCCGGTGCGTGTGCCCGTGGATGAGGAGGTCGCAATCGGATTGCGCGAAGGCGAGCGCGACGGCCTCGGGCGCCACGTCCATGATCTCCATCGCCTTGCCCTGCTTGGCGCCCTCGCTCTCGGCGCGCAGGTCCTGGGCCATCGCCAGGCGCTCGGCGATCGGACGCTCGAGGGCCGCGCGCTGCCATGCGGGGTCGCGCACCTTGGCGCGGAACGCCTGGTATGCGGCATCTTCCGTGCAAAGGGTGTCGCCGTGCATGAGCAGCGTGCGCGTGCCGTAAAGGTCGATGGGCGTGGGATCCCCGATCAACTGCACGCCGGTCTCGCGCGCGAAGCGCTCCGCCACGAGGAAGTCGCGATTGCCGTGCATGAAGCGAACCGGCAGGCTCGCCGCGACGGGGCGCAGCGCCGCGGCCACGCGGCGTGGGAGCGGGAGCGCCAGGCCGTCGTCGCCGACCCAGTACTCGAAGAGGTCGCCGAGGATGTAGAGCGCGTCGCTTCCCGGCGCGATCTCGGCGAGGAGGCGCTCGAACTGCGCGACGATCCGCGGACGCGACTCGTCGAGGTGGAGGTCGGAGATGAAAAGCGTGCGGCTCAGACCAACTCGGCCTTTTCGATGACCACCGCTTCCCTGGGCACGTTCTCGTGCCCGCCCGCGCTGCCGGTGGCGACCTTCTTGACCTTGTCGACCACTTCGTTGCCCTCGACCACCTTGCCGAACACGGCGTACCCCGGATTGCCCTCGCCGGAGTAGTTGAGGAAATCGTTGTCCTTCACGTTGATGAAGAACTGCGAGGTCGCCGAATCGCGCACGCTGGTGCGCGCCATCGCGACCGTGTAGTTGTCGTTCTTGAGCCCGTTGGTCGACTCGTTCTTGATCGGGGCGTTGACGGGCTTCTGCCGCATGTCCCTGGTAAAGCCGCCGCCCTGGATCATGAACCCGTCCATCACGCGGTGGAAGATGGTGCCGTCGTAGTGCCCGGCCTCGACGTACTTCACGAAATTCTGCGCCGAGATGGGCGCCTTCTTTTCATCGAGCTCGATCACGATCGGGCCCATCGAAGTCGTGAGCTTCACCTTCATAGGCACTCCGCCTTCTCGATCACCACCGGCTCGAGCGGCTGCGCCTCGGACACCGCCGAGGGCTTGACCGCGACCTTGCGGATCTTGTCGACGACCTCCTTGCCCTCGATCACCTTGCCGAACACGGCATAGCCGGGATTGGACTCCCCGGAGTAGTTGAGGAAGTCGTTGGCCTTGGTGTTGATGAAGAACTGCGAGGTCGCCGAGTCGCGCACGTTGGTGCGCGCCATGGCGACGGTGTACATGTCGTTCTTCAGCCCGTTGGTCGACTCGTTCTTGATCGGCGGCTGCGTCGGCTTCTCGCGGTATTCCCTGGTGAAGCCGCCGCCCTGGATCATGAAGGTGTCGATCACGCGGTGGAAGACGGTGCCGTTGTAGTGGCCCGAATCGACGTACTTCGCGAAGTTCCCGGTGGAGACGGGTGCTTTTTCCTTTTCGAGCTGCAGAACGATCGGGCCGCTGGAAGTGGTGAGCTTCACCTTCACCGGGCCCTTGCCGGACAACGCCGCGGCGCAGGTGGCCGTGGGAGCCTGGGCCGACGCTGCGATGGGCAGGCACGAGACGACAAAGAGCGAAGCGAGGAACGTGCGTGAACGGTGCATGGGATCACTCCGATGAGACAGGGAAAAAAATCAGGAAGAGACGACCGCCTCGTGGACGATGCGCCAGCGGCCGCCCTCGCGGGCCCAGAACTGGCGCTTGAGGGTGCGGTTCGACAGGTTGTTCGAGCGATAGTCCTGCTCGAACGTGATCATCATCAGGTCGCCAGAGCCGGGATAGGCGAAGACGCTCAGGTCGTTCACGCCGACCTTGATCCAGGTCTTGCCGGCGGTCACGTGGCGCTTGCGCGCGCTCCAGGTGGCGAAATCCCGCCTCTCGGTGCGGAAGTGTGTCGAGTAGTTCGCGAGGTAGCGCTGCGTGTCGAGGCTTTCCCAGTCGGCCTTCCAGCGCCCGAAGGCGGCGAGAACGCCCTCGCGCTCGGCTTCCCATTGGCGCGGGTCGTGCCATTCGACCGATTGCCCGATCACCACCGGCGTGCGGCTTACGTCGACGTACTTGGAAAGGCGCGCGAGGTCCTCGTTGGTGAGCACCACGCAGCCGTCGGTGGCCCAGGGCGGCCGCGCGTAGGTCTCCGAGGGCGTTCCGTGCAGCCAGATGCCGTGCCCATTGCGGCCGTTGATCCTGTCCCAGTCGTTCGGATAGGTGAGCGGATAGGCGCCCGGGCCGTAGAAGTCGGGCAGCTTGTCCTTCAGCGCGAGAAGCGTGTAGATCCCGATCGGCGTCTTCTGGTCGCCTTCGCGCGATTTGTCGATGCCGTTCTTGCCCAGGCTGATGTAGAAATCCGTCACGTAGCGCGGCCGGCCCAGATCGTTGGCATAGACGAAGAGGCGCGAGCGCGACGTGTCGATGAGCAGCGCGTGCGATTGCTTCTCGGAGAGCTGCAGCAGTGGCGCGGGCAGGAAGTCGACCGGCGGCGCGTCGAGATAGCGTTTCATGCGCACGCGCGCCTCGTCCTGGAGCGGAGCCACGCTCGCCACGCTCGCCGTCGTCGAGGCAAAGGCGACCGGCTGGCCGGCGAGCGCCATGAGCAGGTCGCCTTTGATGAGGATTGGTGCCGTCGGCGAGCGCGGCCGCGGCCATGCCGAAGGAGACGATTGCTACGCGCTGCGCGTGCCTGAGGCCGGTGCGGAAGGAGAATTTCGCGGTCACCCGCCCACTCGCTCCTGCCGGATGAGCCAACGGTCGCCGTCCTTCACGAGCTTGAGCGTCTTGGTGTTATTGCTCTTCAACGTGTCGGACTTGTACGACTGGCGGATGGTTACCGTCGCCTCGTTGTCCGAAGCCTGCGCCGAAAGAACCTTCACGGTGACTTCGATGCTCTTCGGCTTCTGGATGCGCTCCGAGCGTTCCTTCTCCCATGCGGCGCGCGAGGCCCCCCCGGGGATTTCGAAATCGGGCGCGTAGTGCGCGAGATAGCCCGGCACATCCTTGCCGCTCCACGCCTTGGCCCAGCTTTCGACGGCGGCGATCGCCTGCGCTTTCGCGTCGCCTGCGCCCGCCACCGGCGCGGACGGCTTTGCCATCGCCACCGGCGGCACGACCTTGGGCTCGGCCCTGGGCGCTTCGATCCTGGGCGGCTCGGCCTTGGGCTCGGTCTTCGGCTCCGCGGTCTTGCGCGGCTCGGCCTTCGGCAGCTCGGCGCGCGCGGACGGCTCGCTCTTGCCGGGCTGGGATGCGGCGGCGAGCTTCTGCGAGCTGAAGAGATCCTTCACCATCGCGAGCTTCACTTGCGCCGTGGTGTTGCTCTTGTCCAACTGCAGCGCGCGGTCGTAGGCGCGGCTTGCGAGCTGCGCGTAGATGTCGCCCAGGTTTTCGTGCGCGGTGGCGTAGCTGGGGTGCGTGTGGATGGCGAGCTCGAGCGCCGCCTTCGCCTTGTCGAAGTTGCCTTGCGAGGCGTAGAGGACGGCGAGGTTGTTGTACGGCTCGGGAAGCTCCGGAAAATCCTCCGTGAGCCCGGTGAACACCTGGATCGCCTCGGGCACGCGCTTCTGCTCCGTGAACACGAGCGCCTTCAGGAAGCGGCCTTGCGGATCGCGCGGATTCGCCTTGAGGAATCCTTCGACCTTCTCGAGCGCGGGGGCAAGCTTGCCCTGTCCGTAGAGCTTCTGCGCTTCGCGAAGGTCGTCCGCGGGTGCCGCCCAGGCGAGTGTGGCGGCGCCGAGCAGCGTGGCAATCAACGTTGCCCGAAGGCGTCGACGCATCGGAATGTGCTGCAGCATCGTGCTATAATTTGTTGAATTTAATAAGAAACAATATTCTACCCGCCTTCGCAAGCCTTCACAATGTCAGCCGCTCGCACCCCCGCGTGACGGCCCGCGAACGAAGATGCCCGCGCTCCAGATCTACAACACTCTCACCCGGAAGAAAGAGCCCTTCGTCCCGCTCGTGCCGGGCAAGGTCGGGCTCTACGTCTGCGGTCCCACCGTGTACGACTATTTTCACATCGGAAACGCGCGCACGTTCACCGTGTTCGATCTCGTCGTGCGCTGGCTTCGCGCCACCGGATACGCGGTCAAGTACGTGCGCAACGTGACCGACGTCGACGACAAGATCATGGAGCGCGCGCGCGAGCAGGGCGAGCCGATCGAAGCGCTCACCGCGCGGATGATCGCCGCCTTCGACGAGGATGCCGCGCGATTGAGCCTGCTCAAGCCCGACCTCGAGCCGCGCGCGACGCGCTACATCGAGCCGATGCTCGAGATGATCTCCATGCTGGAGAAGAACGCGCTCGCGTATCGCGGCGGCAATGGCGATGTGTACTACGCGGTGCGCAAGTTTCCCGAGTACGGCAAGCTGTCGCGGCGCAACCTCGACGAGCTTCGCGCCGGCGAGCGCGTGGCGGTGGATGCGGCGAAACGCGACGCGCTCGACTTCGTGCTGTGGAAGGCGGCCAAGCCGGGCGAGCCCCGGTGGCCCTCCGTCTTCGGCGACGGACGCCCCGGCTGGCATATCGAGTGCTCGGCGATGTCGTGCCGCGAGCTGGGGGTGCCCTTCGACATCCACGGCGGCGGCTGGGACCTGCAGTTTCCGCACCACGAGAACGAGATCGCGCAAAGCGAGGGCGCGCTCGGGCGCAGGTTCGTGAACTACTGGATGCACAGCGCCTTCCTCAACATGGATCACGAGAAGATGTCGAAGTCGCTCGGCAATTTCTTTACGACGCGCGCGGTGCTGGACAAGCTCGACGCGGTGCAGGGCGGCGAGCAGCTGCGCTTCTTCTTCCTGCGCGGCCACTACCGCAACGAGGTCAACTACTCGTGGGAAAGCATCGAGGACGCGGGCAACACGCTTGGAGGCTTCTACGCCACGTTGCGCGAGGTGCCGCCCGCGCCCGGCGCCGCTGTCGACGGGTCGAATCCGTACGCCGCGCGCTTCCGCCAGGCCATGAACGACGACTTCGACACGCCGATCGCATTCTCGGTGCTGCACGAGCTGCGCGGCGAGGTGAACCGCACCCGGTCGCCGGAGCTCTCGGGACAGCTCAAGGCCCTGGGTGCCACGATCGGGTTGCTGCAGGCCGATCCCGCGGCGTTCCTGCAGGGCGCGCTGAAGATCGATGTCGATGCGTTGATCCAGCAGCGGGACGGCGCCCGCAAGGCGAGGGATTTCCCCCGCGCCGACGCCATTCGCCGGCAGCTCGAGGACAGCGGTATCGTTCTCGAGGACAAGCCGGGTGGCAAGACGGAATGGCGCAGGAAATGACTCCGTAGCTCGAAGGAGGACAGGCCATGGATGGAATGTTCCTGAGGTTCTACTTCCAGGAAGCGCAGAAGTGCCGCAGCGGAGTGGCGTGGGAATGGCTGCTCAAGCAGGCGAACAAGATGAAGATTCGCGGCGGCTCGGCATTTCGCGCGATGGCGGGCTTCGGCCACCATCACATGCTTCATGAAATGGCGTTCCTCGAAGTCGTCAGTCCGCTCGCCGTGGAAGTCGAGTTCGTGGTGACGGAGGAAGAAGCCGCGCTGCTGATCGACCTGGTCCGGAAAGAGGGATTGCGGGTCTTCTACGCGAGGATTCCCGCGCAATTCGGCATCATCAATCCCGACAAGGCGGATCCGCGTCCGGCGGGCGGGAGCTGAGGAGGAGCGCCTGAGGTCATCAGCGAACGAACTTCTGGTCCTTCGAGATGATGGTGAGGTCGACGAACTGCGAGCCGCTGCGCCGCCCGGGCCCGAAGGTCACCTTGAAGCCGCCCACGTCGTAGTCCTGGATCGTCTCCATCGCGCGGATGAAACCGTCGCGCGTGAGGTTCCTGCCGGCGCGCCGCAGCCCTTCCACCATGACCTTCGCCGCGATGTAGCCTTCGAGCGTGCCGAAGCCGGGCTGCTCGCCCTTGGCGTTCTCCGCCAGGAGCCTCTGGTATTCCTTCACCACCGGTACCGAGCCGTCCCACGGGAACGGCACGACCTGCGAGATCTGCACGCCGCGGCCTTCCTTGTCGAGCTCCTTGGCGAGCGCCTTGCTGCCGACGAAGGAAACGTTCCAGAAAGTCGGGTTGGCCCCGGCCTTCTTCATTTCCTTGATGAACGCCGCGCACGACTTGTAGGCGCTGATCATGACCACGGCCTGCGGCTGCACCTTGTTGATCTCCTCGATCGCCTTCTTCACTTCCACCGTATTGCGCTCGACGGTGCCTTTGGCCACGATCTCGAGCCCGCGTTTCTTCAGCGCGCGCTCCACGCCCGTGAGCCCGGCCAGTCCATAAGCGTCGTTCTGGTAGAACACGGCGATCTTGTTCACGCTCATGGCGGTGAGGTGCTGCACGATCGCCTCGGTCTCGTCCCAGTAGCTCGCGCGGACGTTGAAGATGTAGGGGTTCACGGGGGTGCGAAGGAGCTCCGCCCCGGTGAACGGACCGACGAAGGGAACCCTGGCCTCGGTGAAGATCGGCAGCGACGCCTGGCTGGTCGGCGTGCCGACGTAGCCGAAGAGCGCGAAGACGCGCTCTTCGTTGATGAGCTTCCTGGTGTTCTCGGCCGCCCGCGTGGCCTCGTAGCCGTCGTCGAGCGTCTTCAGCACGATCTTGCGGCCGTTCACGCCGCCGCGGGCGTTCACCTGGTCGAAGTAGAGTGATGCGCCCAGGCGCATGTCGAGGCCGAGCTGCTGCGCCGGGCCGGTGAGCGCGACCGATTGCCCGAGCAGGATCGTCGAATCAGTGACGCCCTGTGCGGACGCCGCGCCTGCGGCGGCGAGGGCCAGTGCGGCCAGAAGTTTGCGGATCATTTTTCTCCTCCTCCCTTACGGGTATATCGGCCATGATACCGCCGACTTGAGGAAATTTTCCGCGACGCCCGCTGCTGCGGCCGGCCTCAGCCGGCGAAGAACTCCCGCACCTTCTCCATGAAGCTCTTGGCGCGCGGGTTGTGGCGGTTGGCGTCCTTCGTGTTGATCTCTTCCAGCTCGCGAAGCAGGTCCTTCTGCCGGTCGGTGAGCCGCACGGGCGTCTCGACCACCACCTCGCACAGCAGATCGCCCGGGTAGCTCGAGCGAACGCCCTTGATGCCCTTGCCGCGCAGGCGGAACACCTGGTGGGTCTGGGTCTCGGGCGGCACCTTGATCTTGGCCGAGCCGTCGAGCGTCGGAATGTCGATCTCGCCGCCGAGAGCGGCCTGGGTGAAGCTGATCGGCATCTCGCAGCGCAGGTCGTCACCCTCGCGCTGGAACACGGCGTGATGCTTGAGATGGATCACCACATAGAGGTCGCCCGGAGGGCCGCCGTTCACGCCGGCTTCGCCCTCGCCGGAGAGGCGGATGCGATCCCCCTCGTCGACGCCGGTGGGAATCTTGACCGCGAGGGTCTTGTGCTTTTTCAGCCGTCCCGCGCCGCGGCACGTGGCGCAGGGGTCGGTCACCATCTTGCCGGTGCCGTGGCACGTGGGGCACGTCTGCTGGATGGAGAAAAAGCCCTGCGAGAGGCGCACGGTTCCCGAGCCATGGCACGTCTCGCACGTCTTGGGGTGCGTCCCCGGCTTCGCGCCCGAGCCCTTGCAGGTCTCGCACGTCTCCATCGTCGGGATGCGGATCTTGGTCTCGGTTCCGCGCGCCGCCTGCTCGAGCGAGACCTCGAGGTTGTAGCGCAGGTCCGCGCCGCGAAAGACGGAGGAGCGGCCGCGGCCCTGGCCACCGCCGAAGATGTCGCTGAAGATGTCGCCGAACGCCTCGGCGAAGCCGCCGAATCCCGGACCCTCGCCCGCGCCCATTTGCGGATGCACGCCGGCGTGGCCATACGCATCGTAGGCGCGCCGCTTCTCGCCGTCCGAGAGGACCTCGTAGGCTTCCTTCGCTTCCTTGAACTTTTCTTCCCCGTCCCGGCTGTCGGGGTTGCGATCCGGGTGGTGCTTCATGGCGAGCTTGCGGTACGCCTTCTTGATCTCTTCGTCGGAGGCGTCCCGGTTCACGCCGAGCACTTCGTAGTAGTCGCGTTTTTTTGCCATCGCTTCCTTTTTATGGACATGCTCGGGGAGTTAAGCGGCGACGAAGTCGTCCGCTCAAACGATCGCCCCAATGCACGCAATCCCCCTACGCTGACTTCTTGTCCTTCACTTCCGTGTACTCGGCATCGACGACGTTGCCCTCTTCCTTCTCGGGGGCCGCGTGGCCGGCGGCTTCGGGCTGCGGCGCCGCGCCCTGTGCGTTCTTCGCCTGCGCTTCGGCGTAGATCTTCTCGCCCAGCTTCTGCGAGGCCATCGCGAGCGCCTGCGATTTTTCCTCGATCGCCGCCTTGTCCTCGCCCTTCAGCACGTCCTCGAGCTCCTTGATGGCGGACTCGATCTTTTCTTTCTCGCCGCTTTCCAGCTTGTCGCCGTACTCGCCGAGGGATTTCTTGATCGAGTGCGCCAGGGCCTCGGCCTGGTTGCGCGCCGTAACGAGCTCGAGCTGCTTCTTGTCCTCGTCGGCGTGCGCCTCGGCGTCCTTCACCATGCGCTGAATCTCGTCCTCGGTGAGGCCCGAGCTCGCCTTGATGGTGATCTTGTTCTCCTTGCCGGTCGCCTTGTCCCTGGCCGACACGTGCAGGATGCCGTTGGCGTCGATGTCGAACGTGACCTCGATTTGCGGCATGCCGCGCGGAGACGGCGGGATGCCCTCGAGGTTGAACTGGCCGAGGCTCTTGTTGCCGGAGGCCACGTCGCGTTCGCCCTGCAGCACGTGGATGGTGACGGCACTCTGGTTGTCGTCGGCGGTCGAGAACACCTGCTGCGCCTTGGTCGGGATGGTGGTGTTCTTCTGGATGAGCTTGGTCATGACTCCGCCGAGCGTCTCGATGCCGAGCGACAGCGGCGTCACGTCGAGCAACAGCACGTCCTTCACGTCGCCCTGCAGCACGCCGCCCTGCACCGCGGCGCCCACCGCCACGGCCTCGTCGGGATTCACGTCCTTGCGCGGCTCCTTGCCGAAGAACTCCTTCACCTTGTCCTGGACCTTGGGCATGCGCGTCATGCCGCCCACCAAGATCACGTCGCCGATGTCGGAGAGCTTCACGCCCGAATCCTTGAGCGCGGTCTCGCACGGCTTGATGGTCTTCACGATGAGGTCGTCGACGAGCGACTCGAACTTGGCGCGCGTGATCTTCATCGAGAGGTGCTTCGGCCCCGAGGCGTCCGCCGTGATGTACGGCAGGTTGATGTCGGTCGCCTGCGAGCTGGAGAGCTCGATCTTGGCCTTCTCGGCCGATTCCTTGAGGCGCTGGAGCGCCAGGACGTCCTTGGAGAGGTCCACGCCCTGGTCCTTCTTGAATTCGGTGACGATGTACTCGATCAGGCGCTGGTCGAAATCCTCGCCGCCGAGGAAGGTGTCGCCGTTGGTGGAGAGGACCTCGAACTGGTGCTCGCCCTCGAGGTCCGCGATCTCGATCATCGAGATGTCGAAGGTGCCGCCGCCCAGGTCGTAGACCGCGATCTTGCGATCGCCTTCCTTCTTGTCGAGGCCGAAGGCGAGCGCCGCCGCGGTGGGCTCGTTGATGATGCGCTTCACGTCCAGGCCCGCGATGCGTCCGGCGTCCTTGGTCGCCTGGCGCTGCGAATCGTTGAAGTACGCCGGCACGGTGATCACGGCTTCGATCACCGGCTCACCGAGGTAGTCCTCGGCCGTCTTCTTCATCTTGCGCAGGATTTCCGCGGAGACCTGTTGCGGAGCGATCTTCTGCCCGCGCACCTCGACCCACGCGTCGCCGTTGTCGGCCTTGACGATCTTGTACGGCATCAGGCCGATGTCCTTCTGCACTTCCTTTTCCTCGAACTTGCGCCCGATGAGGCGCTTCACCGCGTAGATGGTGTTCTTCGCGTTGGTGACCGCCTGGCGCTTGGCCGGCGCGCCGACGAGGATCTCGCCGGAGTCGGTGTATGCGACGACCGAAGGCGTGGTGCGCGAGCCTTCGCTGTTCTCGATGACCTTGGGCTTGCCGCCCTCCATGACCGCTACGCAGGAATTGGTGGTGCCTAGGTCGATGCCGATGATTTTTGCCATGTTGGTGCCCTCGTGCGGGGTGTCTTGATGTCTGTGTGGGAAATAGGGCCGTTCGCCCCTGTTTTCAAGCGGACTCGGCGCTCGCCACGATCACCAGCGCGGGGCGCAGGACGCGGTCGTGGAGCCTGTAGCCCTTCTGGAGCACCGTGACCACCGTGTTCGGCTCCTGGTCGCTCTCGACCTGGCTGATCGCCTGGTGCCGGTGGGGATCGAATTTCTCGCCGACCGGGTTGATTTCCCGGATCGCGAATTTCTCGAAGACCGAGTCGAGCTGCCGGGCGGTGAGCTCGACACCCTCCTTGAACGACTCGATCGAGGTGTTCTCGACGGTGAGGGCGGCATCGAGGCTGTCCTTCACCGCGAGGAGCGCACCGGCGAAGCCCTCGAGCCCGAAGCGGTGCGCCTTGGCGACTTCTTCCTGGCTGCGCCGCCGGACGTTGTCGGTCTCGGCTTTGGCGCGCAGCCAGTCCTCGCGCAGCTTCTCGGCTTCGGCCAGGGCCGCGGCGAGCTTCGCCTCGATCTCGGCCAGGCGCGCTTCCGTGTCGGGCGGTAGGGCGGGAGGGGGCTGCCCGGGAGTCATTCCGGCGCTCGAGAAGTCTGCGTCAGTCACAGGAAAATCCTTCTAAAAACAATTGCTTGAAAGCCAGATGGGGGTCATAGCCCGATTTTCAAGACTCCGGAGTCGCTACTTGCTCGGGGAAAACAGGATCCAGCTGGTGAGGAGAGTGAACAGGCTGTAGAGGATCGAGCCGATAAGCGCCGCCCCGAAACCCCCGACGGAGAAGCCGTGGACCACCTCGGCGACGAACCAGAAGAGAAGCGCGTTGATGACAAAGAGAAAGAGACCCAGCGTGAGAAGCGTCACGGGCAGGGTTAGGACAACGAGAATGGGGCGAACGATCGCATTGACGAGGCCCAGGACGAGCGCGGCAAGGAGGGCGGCGCCGAAGCTCGCGACCTTGACCCCCTCCGGATAGAGATAGGCCACGAGCAGCAGGACGGCGGCGTTGACGATCCAGCGGGCGAGCAAAGTGAGCATCAGAGATTCTCCATGGCGACGATCGCCAGTGCGGTCATCCAGGACGGGGTGTCATTCGTGGTAGGGATGTAATGAAACTCTTTGCCCCCCGCCTTGAGGAACGTGGCCCGCCCTTCCTGTGCGATCTCCTCGAGCGTCTCGAGGCAATCGGCCGCGAAGCCGGGGCAGATCACGTCCACCCTTCCCACCCCTTCGCGGCCGAGCGAGGCGAGAGTCTCGGCAGTGTAGGGCTTGAGCCATTCCGCTGCGCCGAAGCGCGACTGGAAGGTGATCGCCGTGCGTGCGTCGTTCCATCCCAGCTCGGTGGCGATCAGGCGCGCGCTCTCCACGCACTGCGCGTGGTAAGGGTCGCCGCGGTCGACTACCGCGCGCGGCAGGCCGTGGAAGCTCATCACCAGCCGGTCGGGGCGCCCGCTCTTCATCCAGTATTCGTTCACGTTCTTCGCGATCGCTTTCACGTACGCCGGGTGGGCGTGGAAATCCTGCACGACCTTGACCGCAGGCGGGGAAGGCCATTTGCGCATCGCGCGCGCGACGGCGTCTTCGGTGCTTGCCGTGGTGCTTCCGGCGTATTGCGGATACAGCGGCAGGACGAGGATCCGATCGCATTCGCGCGACCGGAGTTCCGCGAGGCCCTCGCGAATCGCAGGCTTGCCGTAACGCATCGCCCCCGCCACCGGGACGGTCTTCTTCAGCCGCTCGCCGAGATAACCGCGCAGCAGTTGCACCTGGCGCTCGAGATAAAAGCGCAGCGGCGAGCCCTCCGGACGCCAGATGCCGGCATAGCGGCGTGCGCTCCGGGGGGACCGAAGCGGCAGGATCACCAGGTTGAGGAGGAGCCACCACGGCAGGCGCGGAATCTGCACCACCCGCGGATCGGAGAGGAATTCGCGCAGGTAGCGGCGCACCGCGCCGGTCGTGGGAGCGTCGGGTGTGCCGAGGTTGACCAGCAGCACGCCGGGCGTGGCGCCGCGCACGGGGTCGGACATCTGTTCGGGGCCTCTTTTAGAGGTAGTGGAATTCTTGCGCAGCAATGTGTCGGCCCCCGGCGCTTCTTCCCGCCCCAGGGAAGAACATCCGCCGAGTCGGAAGCGCTAGTGCTGGGAGAGCGCGGAGGAAACGAGCTTCGCCGTGACGTCCACGATGGGGATCACGCGCTCGTAGGCCATGCGCGTGGGACCGATCACGCCGACCGTGCCCACGACCTGCCCGTCGACCTCGTACGGAGCGGTCACGATCGAGCACTCGTCGAGCGGCACCAGCTGGGACTCCCCGCCGATGAAGATCTTCACCCCTTCGGCATGCTCGCTTTGCTCGAGGATGTCGAGCAGCTGGGTCTTGCGCTCGAACAGGTCGAAGAGCCGGCGCAGCCGCGGCATGTCGCCCGAGAGCTCGTTCACCTCGAGCAGGTTCAACCCGCCCGAGATCACCATGCCCTCGATCCCCGGCTGGCGCAGCGCCTCGCTGCCGGTCTCGATCGCGGCCTGCATGAGGCCCGAGATGTCGCGGTGCAGGTCGATCAGCTCGCTGCGCACCTTGGCGCGAAGCCGGTCGAATTCGAGTCCCGCGTAATGCTGGTTGATGTAGTTCGCCGCCTCCGTGAGCTGCGAGGGCGAGTAGCTGCGGTCGGTCACCAGCACGCGGTTCTGCACTTCCCCGTCGCTCGCCACGATGATGAGCAGCACGCGTTTCTCCGAAAGGCCGAAGAACTCGATGTGGCGCAGCACCACCCCGCGGCGCCGCGGCGACACCACGATGCCCGCGAAGTGCGTGAGGTCGGAGAGGATCTGCGAGGCCGCGGTGACCACACGGTGCGGGTCATCGGGCGTGAGCTGCTCCTCGAGCTGCTGGCGCTCCATCTCCTCCATGGGCCGCACCGTGAGCAGCGTGTCGACGAAGAAGCGGTATCCCTTGGGAGTCGGGATTCGCCCCGCGGAAGTGTGCGGGCTCGCGACGAAACCCATCTCCTCGAGGTCCGCCATCACGTTGCGGATGGTGGCCGGCGAAAGCTCGAGCGAGGAGAAGCGCGCGAGGGCCCGGGACCCCACCGGCTGCCCCTCCACGATGTAGCGCTCGACCAGGATCTTCAGCAGGTTTTGCGCACGGTCGGAGAGCATGACCCTATTCTAATTCATGATCTAATTGCCGCCATGCCCGCCGCATTCAAGACCGTCGCAGTCGTGGGCAAGAGCGATGCGACGAGCCTTCCGGACGTTCTCGACCTGCTGGTGAGGACGCTGCGCGCTCGCGGCGTCGCGATCCTCATGGATCCCCCCACGGCGCGCGCCTCGCGCTCGCAACCCGATGCCACGCTGGAGATGGCCGAGCTGCCCTCGCGCGCGGACCTCGCGGTGGTGGTGGGCGGCGACGGCACGCTCATCGCCAGCGCGCGCCTCATGGCGGAGAAGGGCGTGCCCCTGGTGGGCGTGAACCTCGGGCGACTCGGTTTCCTCACCGACATTCCCGCCGACGGACTGGAGGCGGCGATCGCCACGATCCTCGAGGGCGACTACATTCCGGAGCAGCGCATGCTGCTCGCGGGCGCGGTACGGCGCGGCGCGCGGACCCTTTTCTCGACTCTCGCGATGAACGACATCGTGGTGAGCCGCGGCGCCATGGGCAGCATGATCGAGTTCGCGGTGACGGTGGACGGAGAGTTCATCTACTCGCTGCGCGCCGACGGGCTCATCGTCGCCACGCCGACCGGCTCCACCGCCTACGCGCTCTCCGCCGGCGGTCCGATCCTGCATCCGGCGCTGCAGGCGATCGCGCTGGTGCCGATCTCGCCGCACACGCTGTCCAACCGCCCGATCGCCGTCCGCAATACCTCGCGCGTCGAGGTGACGCTGGTGCGCGGCGTGGACGCGCGCGCCAACTTCGACGTGCAGGCCCACTGGCAGCTCGAGCCCGGCGACGTCGTGTCGGTGTCGGCCTCCGAGCGGCCCGCGACCCTCCTGCACCCCACGGGCTATCGCTACTTTTCCATGCTGCGCCAAAAGCTGCGCTGGAACGAGCGCAACTCATAGGCCTGTTTCGCGAACGTGCTGCGCGCCCTCTCCATCCGGGACTACGTCATCGTCGAGCGGCTCGACCTCGAGCTCGCCGCGGGATTCACCGCGCTCACCGGGGAAACGGGGGCGGGCAAGTCGATCCTTCTCGACGCTCTGATGCTGGCGCTGGGAGATCGCGCCGATCCGGCGGTGGTGCGTTCCGGCGCGGAACGCGCCGAGGTGAGCGCGGATTTCGATGCGGCCGGCGTGACGGCGGCCCGGCTTTGGCTCGCCGCGCAGGATTTCGACGAGGGCGACGGCGCATGCCTCGTGCGGCGAACGGTCGACACCACCGGAAGATCGCGCGGATTCGTCAACGGCCGGCCCGCGACCGCGGCACAGCTGCGCGAGCTGGGCGAGCTCCTCGTCGACATCCACGGCCAGCACGATCACCAGCTGCTCCTGAAGCGCGACCGCCAGCGCATGCTGCTCGATGCCTTCGCAGGGGCGGAGGATCTGGCGCGCGATGTCGCGTCGCGCCACGCGACCTGGCGCAAGATAGCCGAGCAGCGCCTGGCGCGCGAGCGCTCCCAGGCGGGCTCGGCGCGCGAGCGGGAGCTTCTCGCTCACGAGGTGCGCGAGCTCGAGGCGCTCGCCTTCGCGCCGCAGCAATGGCAGGACGACCAGGCCGAGCACCGCCGTCTCGCCCACGCGCAGGAATTGATCGCCACGGTGAGCGCGTGCGCCGAGGCCCTCGACGAATCCGACGACGCGGTGAGCGCGCGGCTTGCGACCGCCACCGCGCGCCTCGCCGAGGCCGCCGCGCTCGATCCCGCACTCGAGGACGCGCGCCGGGACGCGGAGACCGCCGGCGTGCACGCGCGCGAAAGCGCGCAGCAGCTGCGCCGCTACCTGCAGCGCCTCGAGGTCGACCCGGCGCGATTCGGCCAGCTCGACGCGCGCATCAAGGCCGTCTTCGACTGCGCTCGCAAGTACCGCGTCGAGCCCGCGGAAATCGCCACCGCGCTCGGGGACCGCCGCCGCCGCCTGGGGGAGCTGGGTGGCGAAGAGAGCCTCGAGAACCTGCGCGAGCAGGAGGCCGCCCACGAGCGCAGTTATCGCGAAGCGGCGAGCGCGCTCTCGAAGGTGAGGCGCGAGGCCGCGCGGCACCTGGGGAGCGAAGTCACCCGGACGATGCAAAAGCTCGCGATGCCGGGCGGACGGCTCGAGGTCGCGCTGGACTCCCTCGAGACCCCGGGCGCGGGCGGCCTCGA
>WNFI01147691.1_pt1 | contig 41378 bp, 45 predicted proteins | sample 5400471 | NCBI WGS metagenome assembly WNFI01 (sample SAMN13153348, study PRJNA577476) | soil metagenome | isolation source: 100 cm saprolite on Douglas fir-dominated hillslope | place: USA:California | collected 2013-09-17 | reverse complement strand
GCATCGCCGCCATCACCAGGTACTCGGCGGCGAGCTCCAGGTTCTTCGTCCGCATGATCTCGACGTACTCGAGGTACTGGCGCGTGAGCGGCGCCATCGGGATGTCGAGGATGTCGAGGTTTTCCTTGCGGATCAGGTACAGCAGCAGGTCGAGCGGCCCTTCAAACGCCTCGAGAATCACCTCGAGGGCATCGGGCGGGATGTAAAGGTCGCTCGGCAGCTCGATGACCGGCTCGCCGTAGAGCTTCGCCATCATGTATAGGAAAGCCCCATCGCCTCGCGCACATCGCGCATGGTTTCGGCGGCCAGGCGTTTCGCCTTGTCGCAGCCGTCCGCGATGATGTTCTTCACCAGCGTCGGATCATCGACATACGCCTGCGCCCGCTCGCGCATCGGCGCGAGCTCGGCCTGGATCGCTTCGATGACCGGCTGCTTGCACTCGAGGCAGCCGATGCCGGCGGTGGTGCAGCCCTGCCACACCCATTTTTTCCGCTCCTCGTCGGAGTACACCTTGTGCAATTCCCACACCGGGCATTTCTCGGGATTGCCGGGGTCGCCGCGCTTTACGCGCGCCGGGTCGGTAGGCATGGTGCGGATTTTCTTTGCCACCGATTCCGGCTCCTCGCGCAGGGAAATGGTATTGCCGTAGGACTTCGACATCTTCTGGCCGTCGAGGCCCGGCATGCGCGGCGCGTCGGTCAGCAGCACCTCGGGCTCGACCAGGACCTTCTTGCCGCCGCCCTCGAGCCAGCCGTAGAGGCGCTCGCGGTCCCCCCGCGAAAGGTTTTGCTGCTCGTCGAGCAGCGCCTGCGCTTTCGACAACGCCTGGGCGTTGCCCTCCTGCAGGAACTTGGTGCGCAACTCGTTGAGCAGGCGCACCTTCTTCGTGCCCATTTTCTTCACCGCCGCCTTGGCCTTGTCTTCGTACCCCGGCTCCCGGCCATACAGGTGATTGAAGCGGCGCGCGACCTCGCGCGTGAGCTCGACGTGCGGCACCTGGTCCTCGCCCACCGGCACGTACCTGGCGCGGTAGATCAGGATGTCGGCCGACTGCAGCAGCGGATAGCCGAGGAAGCCGTAGGTCGAGAGGTCGCGGTCGGCGAGCTTTTCCTGCTGGTCCTTGTAGGTCGGCACGCGCTCGAGCCAGCCGAGCGGCGTCATCATGGACAGCAGCAGGTGCAGCTCGGCGTGCTCGATCACCTGCGACTGGATGAACAGGATCGCCTGGCCGGGATCGACGCCCGCGGCGAGCCAGTCGATCACCATGTCCCAGGTGTTCTTCTGCAGGTCGCCCGGATTCTCGTAGTCGGTCGTGAGCGCGTGCCAGTCGGCGACGACAAACAGGCAGGTGTACTCCGCTTGCAGCCGGATCCAGTTCTTCAGCACGCCGTGAAAATGACCCAGGTGCAGGCTGCCGGTCGGGCGCATGCCGGACAGCACGCGCGTTTCGTACATCGTCGTGAGAGCTCTCCTAGAGCAGTACCATCGCGCGCACCAGCGCTTCGGATTCGAATAGCAGGGGACTCAGGATGATGCTCAGTGCGTTCGAACCGTACACAGGCACAAAAAGAAGTAGCAGCAGCAGCGGCACGCCCCATGGCTCGAGCTTGGCAAACTGCCATGCAGCACGCTTTGGAAGCACGCTCGCTAGAATTCTGCCCCCATCGAGCGGCAATATCGGCAGAAGATTCAGCAGCATGAGCACCAGATTGACCAGAATGCCCGCCGCGCTCACTCCGACTAGAAAATCCGAAGCGCTGGTACCGTGCTTCATCACCGTGTCGACTAGGCCGCCGGCGCCGTCGGACTGTGCGAGCTGCATCCAGGCCTCGGAGTAAGGGCTCATAGCGATCGCGGCGCGCAGGACGATCGCCCACAAGAACGCCATCAACAGATTGGCGGCGGGTCCCGCCGCCGCGACCCAAGCCATGTGCTGGCGTGGTTTGCGCAGCGCCGAATAGTTAACTGGAACGGGTTTTGCCCATCCGAAAAGATATTTTGAGAAAGTCAGAATAACGAGTGGCACGATAACCGTGCCGATCAGATCGATGTGGCGGATGGGATTAAGGCTGATACGCCCCTGCGCATGCGCCGTCATGTCGCCGAAATGACGCGCGACGTAGCCATGCGCCGCCTCGTGCAGCGTGATCGCGAACAGCACCGGAAGGGCGTAGATGGAAACCGTCTGCACGAGCTCGTTGACGGTGTGCACGAGGTTGTCCATCTTCCCGGCGCCGATTTTATCAGACGGGCTCGACGGCGAACGGCTCGAGCGAGCCTTTTCCCTTGCGCAGAACGCTCGGCACGTCGCCGGTCAGATCGATCACCGTGCTCGGCTCGACGCCGCAGGGTCCCGCATCGATCACCAGGTCGAGCTCGCGCTCGAGCCGGTGGCGGATCTCGCGCGGCTCGGACAGCGGCCGCGCCTCGCCCGGCAGCGACAAGGTGGCCGAAAGCATCGGCTCGTTCAGTTCGGCGAGCAGCGCATGCGCGACCGGATGTCCCGGCACCCTGACTCCGATCGTCTTCCTGCGCGGGTGCGTCGAGCGGCGCGGTACCTGGCGCCTCGCGCGCAGGATGAAGGTATAGCTGCCGGGTGTCACGCGCTTCAGCAATTGGAAGCGTGCATCGTCGACTCGCGCGTAGTTGGCGATCTCCGACAGGTCACGGCACATCAGGGTGAGGTGGTGGCGCTCGTCGATGCCGCGCACGCGGCGCAGCCGCTCCAGCGCCTTGGCGTCGCCCAGCTTGCAGCCGAGCGCGTAGCACGAGTCGGTCGGATAAGCCACCAGGCCGCCGGCGCGCACGATGTCGGCGGCGCGCCGCACCAGGCGCGCTTGCGGGTGCGTCGGATGGATGGAGAAGAACTGCGCCATGGCGCTAGCTACTCGAGAAATTCCTCCAACAACCGGGCCACCGCCTCAGGCTGGTCGTGATGCAGCATATGCCCCGCCTCCGGCACAGTCACGTAGCGCAGGTTGCGGAACGCGGCACGCCGTTCGGTCTGTTCGGTGGCGCTTAGCCCCAGACGCTTCAGCGTTTCCGATTCGGCCGCATCGACCCAGAGCACCGGCGCCTCGACCTTCTGCCAGCACGCGTGAACCTCCTCGTAGCGATAGAGCACCGGGTTGACGATCTTGTGCGCCGGGTCGCCGCGCAGCACGACATCGCCCTGCTCCGTTTCCCTGCCCCAGTGGCGCGCCAGAAATTCGGCGCGCTCCGGCGTCAGGCGCCGGTTGCCCTGCCGCAGCCTTTCAGCCAGTTCCTGGAAATTGCGGTAAGGGCGCAGCCGCGGCGGCTCGTGCAGCTCGTCCAGCCAGCGCGCGTAGCGCTCGGGCGCCTGGCCGGAGCGCGTCGCGGCGAGGCCGAAGCCTTCCAGATTGACGAGCCTGGCGACCCGCTGCGGCCGGATTCCGGCGTACATCGAGGCGACATTGCCGCCGAGGCTGTGCCCGACGAGATTCACCGCCTGAATCTCCCTCAGCAGGAAGTCGAGGTCGGCGATGTAGTCCGGAAACCAGTAGCAGTCAGACTTGCCTCGGCCCGTCAGCCCGTAGCCGCGCCAGTCGGGCGCGTAGATGTCCCATTCGCCGCGCAGCGCGTCGACGACGAACTGAAACGAGGCCGAAACATCCATCCAGCCATGCAGCAGCACCATCTTCGGCGCGCCCGTGCCCGGCCAGCGGCGCACGTGATAGCGCAGGCCGCGGATGTCCAGGAACAGCGATTCGCTCTTACGCAAGGAAGTCGAATGCGACCTCGGGTTTGCGGCCCGAAACGAGGTCCGCCAGCGCCTTCGCCGAGCCGCACGCCAGGGTCCAGCCGAGTGTGCCGTGACCGGTATTGAGAAACAGCTTGCGCAGCCGCGTGCGGCCGATGATCGGCACGTTGTTCGGCGTCGCCGGCCGCAGGCCCGCCCACCTCTCCACTACCGTTATTCCGCCGAGACGGGGAAACAGCTGCCGGATCCGCCGCACGATTGCATTGCAACGGACCGGGTTGACGGAAGCGTCGTATCCAGTGAGCTCCGCCGTCCCCGCGGCGCGCAGGCGGTTGCCGAGGCGCGAGATCACGATCTTGTGCGCCTCGTCGGTCAGGCTGACCTCGGGCGCCGTCAACGACTCCGCAGCGCCGAGCGGCAAGGTGATCGAGTAACCCTTGAGCGGATAGACAGGGATCTTCAATCCTGCGCCTCTCAATAGCAAGGAGCTGTAACTTCCCAGCGCGACCACATAGGCATCGGCGAGGAGGCGCTCGCCGCCCTGCAGCCGGATCGCCTCGGCCTCTCGCTCGATCGCCTCGACCACCGTGCCGTAGCGGAACGCGACGCCGCGCTCTGCACACCTGCGGGCAAGCTCCTGCGTAAAACGATGCGCGTCCCCGGATTCATCCTGCGGGGTGTAGACGCCGCCGGCTACGCGCTCCTCGGAATGCTGGAGCGCAGGTTCGATCTGCAGGCATTCGGCTGCCGACTTGACCTGCCGCTCGATGCCGAGCGCACGCATCGCTTCAGCATGGCGCGCGAGTTCCGCGAATTCCTTGTCGCTCGTCGCAAAATGCAGGATGCCGCGCGCGAGCTCGTCATAGCGGACCCCGGTCTGCTCGCGCAGGGCGCGCAAGCAATCGCGGCTGTAGACCGCCAGTCCCGCCAGGGCGCGGCAATTACGCTCGAACCGGCTGGGCATGCATTCGAGAAGGAAGCGCAGCCCCCATTCCCATTGCGCCCAGTCGGCGCGCGGTCGAAACAGCAGCGGCGCGTCCTCTCGCCCGAGCCAGCGCAACAGCTTGGGAATCGCTGCAGGCTTGGCCCAGGGCTCGGCATGCCCGGCCGAGACCTGGCCGCCGTTGGCGAACGAGGTCTCCATCCCCGCTTCTGATTGGCGATCCAGCACGGTGATTTCGTGCCCGGCCTGCGCCAGGTACCACGCGCTCGTCACGCCGATCACGCCGGCGCCCAGGACAATGATCTTCACTGCATTATGATAGACCCATGCCTATCTTCTCCATCGGCGAGCGGCGCGTGGAGCTGCGCGGCGCGCACCACTACATCGCGCACGACGCCACGGTAGTCGGTTCGGTGACGCTCGAGGCCGACGTCAGCGTGTGGTTCAAGGTCGTGATCCGCGCCGACAACGACCGCATCAGCATCGGCGAGGGAAGCAACATCCAGGATGCCTCCGTGCTGCACGTCGACCCCGGCTATCCCATCACCCTGGGTCGCATGGTGAGCGTTGGACACAAGGTTATGCTGCACGGCTGCACCATCGGCGATGGCAGCCTCATCGGCATCAACAGCATCGTGATGAACGGGGCGCGCATCGGCAAGGGCTCGCTGATCGGCGCCAATACGCTCATCACCGAGGGAAAGGAAATCCCCGACGGCGTGCTGGTGCTCGGCTCCCCGGGCAAGATCGTGCGCAGCCTGACGCAGGAAGACAAGGATTACCTTCTCGGCATCGCCAGGGGCTACGTGGAGCGCTCGAACATGTACAGGGCAAGCTTGCGCGAGATTTGACCCCCCGTTAAGGGGGTCGCGAGCCGCAGGCGAACCGGGGGTTTTAAGCGGTCCCTGCGCCGTCCGTCTGCGGCCTGTCCAGCCGATCAAGCGGGCTCAGCACGCCGCGCCCGCCCTTGTTGAGCACGTGCGTATAGATCATGGTGGTCGACACGTCCTTGTGCCCGAGCAACTCCTGGACGGTGCGGATGTCGTAGCCGCTCTCGAGCAGGTGCGTGGCAAAGCTGTGCCGCAGGATGTGCGGCGAGACCGGCTTCGCGATCCCGGCCTTGCGCGCGGCCTCCGAGACGGCGCGCTGCACGACCTTCACATCCAGGTGATGGCGGCGAATGACACCGTCGAGCGGGTCGGTCGAGCGGCTGCCGGAGGGAAACACGTATTGCCAGGGCCAGCTGCGGCCCGCGTGGGGATACTTGCGCGCGAGCGCGAACGGAAGGTACACCTCCCCGAACCCTTCAGCGAGATCACGCTCGTGCACCAGCTTCACGCGCGCGAGATGCGAGCGCAGCGGCTCGATCAGGCGCTCGGAGAGCATCGTGCGCCGGTCGCGCCCGCCCTTGCCGTCGCGCAGCGTGATCTCGCGGCGCTCGAAATCCGCGTCCTTAACCCGCAGCCGCAGTCCTTCGAGCAGCCGCATCCCGGTGGCGTAGAGCAGGCTCGCGGCGAGCCAGCGCGTGCCGTCGAGCTGCGCCAGCAGCGCCCGCACCTCGTTCCCGGTGAGCACCGCCGGCACTTGCGCCGGGCGCTTGGCGCGCACCATCGCGTCCATCCACGGCAGCTCCTTTGCCAGGACTTCGCGATAAAGGAACAGCAGCGCCGCCAGCGCCTGGTTCTGCGTCGAGGGCGCCACCCGTCTCTCGGTCGCGAGGTGCGACAGGAACGCCTCGACCTCGGGCCCGCCCATCTCCCGCGGGTGGCGCTTGCCGTGGAAGAAGATGAAGCGGCGCGTCCAGTGCAGGTACGCGTCCTCGGTGCGCAGGCTGTAGTGCTTCACCCGCAGGCGCTCGCGGTACTGCTCGCACAGCTTCGGCGGCGGCATGTTTCCTCCCCTCGCGGGTGCCTATACTGAACAAACGTACAGGTGGCGATTCCGGTTGACCGGATTGAGGAATCGGGGGGTTGGGAGTAGCCTTTCTTGCTTCAGCCCCAATTTCGGGGCAAAACAAACGCCCCACTTATCGGGTCGAATTTTCGTTAGCTGTCACATGATCGCCACGCGGATCCAAAGTCTCGGAAAGGAAATTGGCTTAGAACTGCGCCGAATCGGCATGGGCGCCATTTGCATACTGATCGGCGTTCTGCTGTTCGTTCTGATCGTCAAGGCTCTTCCCGATACTTCGAATGTATACGGCCTCGCCACCATACTGATCGTTCTCGCCGCACTCGGCGTTGCAGCTGCGCTCACCTACCTTTGGAACAGGCCCGTCATCGCGTGGGTTCTATCGTGGCTCGTTGTGCCCGGTTATCTCTACATCGGTGGGCTGCTCATTCCCGGGCCGCCTAACAAGTTCGAAGCCATTGCATATATCTTTGGCACCTTCTATGGGATCGTTGCTGGGGCTATCGGCGTAGGCTTGGGCTTACTTATACGGCGGAAGCAACGTGCCAGCTAACAGCCCAGTCAACGCGGACGCGCGCGCAAGCGTAGTGCTATGCCGCGTCCCGCGACCGCGCGCCGGTTACTGGGAACGTTAAGCGTTTCTGGGCCACAGCCGCTGTGGTACGTTTGGCATTCGCATTCCCATATTGCCTACGTGACTCAATCAAGTTCCTTGCAGGGAGGGCATGATGAAGATTCGTTCGCTGGTGACACTAACTATAGCGTTCATGCTGGGGATCAGCGCTGAATCGCAGGCGGCTGAAATCAAGGTCCTGAGCACCAATGGGGTGAAGACGGTGCTGGAGGAGCTGGTGCCGCAGTTTGAGAAGGCGACTGCGCACAAGCTGGTGATCAAGTGGGGGCCGGCGGCGGAGTTGAAGGTACTGATCGAGAAGGGCGAGACTTTCGATCTGGCGATTCTCACTGCGGCGGCACTTGACGATTTGATCAAGCAGGGCAAGCTTGCTGCACCGACGCGCGCGGATATCGCACGATCGGGCGCGGGCATGGCATTCAAGAAGGGCGCGCCCAGGCCGGACATTGCGACTACGGATGCGTTCAAGCGCACGCTGGTGGCCGCGAAGTCGATTGCCTACGTCGGGACGGGCGCGACCGGCGGCAATATGCGGAAGATTTTCGAGCGGCTCGGAATTGCCGATGAGATGAAAGCGAAGACCAAAATCCTGTCCGGTATTTCCGCCGCCGACGCGGTGGCCAAAGGCGAGGCCGAGCTCGGGTTCACGCAGGTGAGCGAAATCATGGGAGTCGAGGGCGCGGAGCTCGCAGGGCCGCTGCCGCCCGAGGTGCAGGTCTACACCGTGTTCCCGGCGGCGGTGGGTGCGGGCGCAAAGGAGTCCACGGCGGCGCAGGCGCTGATCAAGTTCCTGACCGCGCCGGCGGCGCCGCCGGTCATCAGGGCGAAGGGGATGGAGCCGGGATAAGGAATATGCGGCGGCTGCAGCTCCACCTTTCGGCCCTTGCCTCAGCGAGCAAAGTGACCCGAGCGCTAGGCCTGATCGTGATGGCGATGCTGGCGGGGACGGCGCTTGCGCAGCCAAAGCCGGCGCCGCTTTACACGCTTGCTACAGACGGCTGGCAACGGGCCAACACCCCGAACGGCGAGGTTTTTACCTGCACCATCTGCCAGAAGCGGATCATTGTTCTGATCACCGTCGGCCCTCCCCTCACTGCCAAGGATCCCTACCGCACCAACAAGCAGTTTCTCGATTCGCTTCGAAACCAGGGGGAGCAGTCGAGCTTGAGCGGGCCGAAGTATACGTTCCAGATGCCGTTGTCGATCTCCTCTAGGCCGACGTACTCGCCGATGCACACGGTGGAGACGTTGACCCATCCCCGGTTCCAGCGAATGCCGCCGTTGGCGCTGACGTAGCGCACTTCGAAGCGATCGGGATACACCAACGGCGGCAGCCTGTTGGGCATCTCTCGATTTGAAGGGCGGTAGAGGCTCGCCGGCGTCTGCTGATCGAGCGCCTCGTGCGGACGCACATGGTTGAACTCCTCGCGAAAGACGTTGAACTTCCTTTGCTGCGCGGGAAGGCTTGCCGCGGCCGGGAGCGTGGTCTCGTCTTTGAGCGTTCGGTGCATGCGCTCGTGGCGCCCGTTCTGCTGCGGTTTGCCCGGTTCGATGAATTCGGGCAGGACGCCCAGGCGTACCCACCAGGCCGAGAGCTTCGAGAGCCGTGCCAGAGTATTGGTAGCAAACGGCACACCGTTGTCGGTGCGAATTTTCATGGGCAAGCCGTACTCCCGGAACAGTTGGGTAAACACCGGCTTCGCCTCTTGCACCGCGGTCGAATTGAGACCCTGGCAGCCCAGCAGATAGCGGCTGAAGCCGTCGGTCACGGTCAGGGGATAGCAATAGCGGCCGTTGCCGGTCTTGAACTGACCTTTGAAGTCGGCGCTCCACAGGTCATTGTGCGCAAGGATCGAGCTGGTAGGCTTGCCCGGATGCCCGATGCAGCGACGGTTACGCTTCTTGGGCACCATGCCGTGGCGCTGCAGGATGTCGCACACCGTCGAACGGTGCGGCAGCTCCCAGCTGCGGTGACGCTTGTGCACCAGGACCAAGAGCTTCTTGCCACCCCAGCTCGGATGACGGCGCCGCGCCTCAAACAGCGCGGCGACGATCTCCTGGGCGGTCTGGTTCGGCGACGCATGTGGCCTTCTCGATCGTTCCTCGAGTCCGGCCGGGCCCTGCCACAGGTAACGGTCGATCCACTTGTAGCCCGTCTTGCGCGACACGCCGTACAGGTCGCACAGCTCGCTGACGCTCAATACCTGGCGCAGGTAATCTGCGATAAATTGGGTTCTCTGGTCCATAGGCGAGGTCTGACTCCACGGCATGGGCATCTCCCTTCGATGCCCTTTAGTGTGTTCAACCTGTCACCCATGTCCCCCGACTAAACTGTTACCTATGTACCCAGACCGAACCGAGTGCGGCCTAACCCTTCCATCGAGCGGACAGTCACCGGCAAGTCAGTGGCTGCCGCTCATGTCACACGTTTAGGCGACAGTGCAAATGGTCACGCACAGCGGGGGCTGTCACTGCGGGCGGGTCAGATTCGAGGTCGTAGCGCCGACCCGTCTGGAGGTTACCGACTGCGATTGCTCCATATGCGCCAAGTCTAGGTACCTCCACCTCATCGTCCCGAAGGCTCGGTTCAAGCTATTGTCTGGCACCGAGGTTCTCACGACGTATGAGTTCAATACTCGCACCGCAAAGCATTTGTTCTGTTCCATTTGCGGCATCAAGGCTTTTTACGTGCCGCGGTCGCACCCGGATGGATACAGCGTAAACGCTCGTTGCCTGGATGAAGGAACAGTCGAGGAACTGTCGGTCATTCCGTCCGATGGAAAGAATTGGGAAAAAACATATCCTTCCGGCCGCGGTAAGCTACTCGAATGACGTTGTCGCCTAACCACCGGATCGAGAGTGACGCTTTTCGCACAGCGCGTCTCATCCGGAACGTTGGGCAGCAAGGAACCAATGATCGACAACGAAGACTGATACGCGAACGGGCCCAGGTAGGTGCAACCGATCCTGCGATTCGTTGTGCATTGGAAACTCGTGTGGTAGCGTGCGCTGCATGAGAAGCGTGCCTGTTCAGCAGCGAAGCGTCGTAGTGGTCGTTGTCCGGGAGGACCGCGCCGGCTAGCGCTTGGAAAACAGCTCTTACCCCAAGCCCCTGTCGGCGAGCCGGCGGGGGCTTTCTGTTTATGGGGCCCCTCTGGGCGTGAAGCTGTGGGTGCCGGGTGTTTCTGAGCTTGCGGCCGTTCCATTGAGGGCGGCGCGCGAGTTGGTGATCGAGGCGGGGCCGGCGGCGGTGACGGTCGGCTCCGTGACCGGGCGCCTGGAAGCGCCGACCGGATCCTTCTATCACCGCTTCGCGTCGCGCGATGCGCTGGTGGGGGAACTCTGGCTCGCTGACGTCCTCGCATTCCAGGAGGGCGCGGCCGCGGGCGCGGCGGCCGGGGATTGGCTCAGCGTCGCGCTGCATCCGGCGGTGTGGTCGCGGGCTCACCTCGGCGAGGCCTGCTTCCTGCTCCTCTACAACAAGGACGATTTCATCCGCGGCGAATGGCCGGACTCGCTCAAGGAAAGGATCGCCGGCCAGGCGCGCCGCGTAGAGAGCTTGGTGAGGAAGTTTGCGCGCGAAGTCCTCGGCGGCACCGGGACGGACCAGCTCACGCGCGCCTCGTTCGTTCTCCTGGGCGTGCCGCTCGCCGCGGTGCGGCCCCATCTGAAGCGCCACGAGCCGCCTCCGCCGTTGGTGGACGAGCTGATCCGCGCCACCTACCGCGCGGTCGTCCGCGATTCGGGCAAGCCCGGTAAAACATGTCGAGCATAGTCGCGTGGGCCCTTTTCGCATTGGGCATATGGTGTGCTTCCGTAGCGACTTGATGCCTGACAAGGGTGAGGGCGCCAAGCGCTATGTTCGAGAGCTACAACACGTCGCTTATTATCGGTGCCGGCCTGAGCGCAGTCGCTGCTCTACTCCACGTAGGCATCGTCATCGGCGGGTCTGCGTGGTATCGCTTCTTCGGCGCTGGGGAGCGTTTCGCCGCCGCGGCGGCGGCTGGGCGCTGGTGGCCCCATCTCGCCACACTGGGTGTCGCCGGCGTTCTTGGGCTTTGGGCCGCCTACGCGCTGGCGGGCGCGGGTGTCATCAAGCCTCTTCCGTTTCTCCGGCTTGCGCTCGTGCTCATCACCACGGTGTACTTGCTGCGCGGTCTGGCGCTCGTGCCCGCGCTGCTGGTCTCAAGAGGCAACGTCACTCCATTCTTTTTCTGGAGCTCCGTGGTTTGCATCGGCTATGGCGCCTTTCACCTTCTTGGTCTCGTCCAAGTCTGGTCGCGACTTTCACCGAGCCATGGCACCTAGCAAACGCTTCCAGAACGACGCGTTCATAAGGCGTTAAGCGTTCCATGGGAGTCAGCGTGCGGCTATCACCCATCGAGCGACCGGGAAATCCATGGATGCGGCTCGTCTATCGCTTGTCGAAACGCCAATTCGGAAAGGTATTGATGGCGTTGAAGGTGATCTATGCGCGCAAGCCCAGGCTTGTCCTCATTGCTCAACTGATTACACGCACGCTCGAGAAAGGCGTTTCATTGGAGCCGTCGCTCAAGGTACTGGTGCAGGTGAAGGTGTCGCAATTAAATGGCTGCCCGTTCTGCGAAGATCTTGCTCTTGCCCAGGCGGTCCGGAAGCGGCTCGGTCCGGAGCGGTTCCGTTATTTGGACGCTTATGGGACCAGCGACGCTTTTTCCAAACGAGAGCGCGCGGCGCTCGCATTGGCCGAAGAAGCCACGCGTTTTCGACGAGTCAGCGACGAAACCTGGATGGCAGTGCGGGAGAATTTCAGCGATACGGAGATCGTTGAGCTGGTATGGCTAAGCGCGGCGGAGAATTACTTCAACCTGCAAGCGGCAGTGCTCGGTGTCGAGTCCGATCCGCTCGCCGCGCGATCGATGGCAGTAGTTCATGAATGACCTGTGCTCCTGTGCGCCGTTCAAGGGGAGATGCCGATGAAGGCACTGTTCTGGCTTTTTTGCGTTTTTATGGTCGCGAACGGTCTCTGGATGCTCGTTGCCCCCGAGCCGTGGTGTTCAGAGCTGCCGGCGGCAGTGCCGGACACGGGGCCTTTCAATCCTCATTTCGTCCGCGATGTCGGCGTCAGCTTTGCGGTCCTGGGCGTGGGCTTCGGGTGGTGTGCAGCGAACCTCGAGCGCTGCTATCCGGTCTACCTCGGGCTCACCGCCGACATTGCCGCCGGCCGCTTGTCGCACGCTCACTGTGAGACCGACGCGCTGCCGGTGTTTGTGCCTGCGGCGCTTCTCCTCGCGCTTTCGTTCCCGCCGGTGTGGCGTAGAGCCGTGAGGCGCAGATGAGCCTTTCCCTTTGTTACACCGCGTTGAGCCCGTTCTGCCGCAAGGTTCGCATGGCGATGGAATACAAGAGCCTCGCGTTCGCGCTTGTTCAGGTGAACGATCCGAAGAAGCTGCCCGTCTGGAATCCTCGCGCCGAAGTGCCGGTGCTGATCGACGGCGACACTGTCGTTTGCAACTCTTCCGACATACTGGCCTATCTCGATCGCCGTTTCCCGGACCGTCCGCTTTATCCGGCCGATGCGCGCCGCTACGCGGAGGTCCGGGATTGGGAACGCACAGCCGATACGCTCCTCGATGCGATCGTAACGGTGATCGGCAATTGGCAGTTCGCCAATCTGCCGCCGATGCCGGCGGGGCTACAGGCCGCCGCGCGCCGCGACATCGGCGCCGTATATGACCGGCTTCAAGAAAAGCTGGCCGCGCGCGACTTTATCTGCGGTGAGCTCAGTGCAGCCGACTTCGCTTTCTATCCCCATATCGCTTCGGGCGCGGCGCTCGAATTGAAGCTCGATCCGCGCCACCATCCCGAGGTCCTGTGCTGGATGAAGGCCATGCGCTCGCGTCCCGAGGGTCAAAGCGATCTCGCCGCGGCGCGCGACTGGTGGGCCAACCGGGAGAAGCAGGATGTCGACACCGAGCGCGTCAATTGGGGCACGTTCCGCCTCGAATGGCTGCTGGCGAACGGCCAGACCGATTGGTTTGCGGACCAGGCTCGCAAAGGCAAGGTGCTGTGGTCGGTTGGCCCGAAGAGCAATGCCAATCTGGGGAAGGAGACATAAGGTGACCGGTATTACACCTGAGTCGATCTTGCAGGTGGCGAGCGGCTTCATGGCATCCAAGCATCTGTTTGTGGCGAACGAGATTGGGCTGTTCGATAAACTGGCGCCCGGACCGGCCACATTAGACGAACTGGCAGAGTTCACCGGGATAGCCCGTTCGCGGGTCCGTATCCTGGCCGATGCCCTGGTTGCCCTGGGACTTATCGAGCGCGACGGCGATAAGTATCAGAATGGGCCCGCTGCGGCGGCGTTCCTGAGCGGCGCGGGGCCGGCAGATCTGCGACCGCTCCTTCGCTTCTGGAACCATCTTGCTTATCCCATGTGGACCAAGCTCGAATCGGCCATCCGGACGGGCCAAGGGCAGGGCACGATGCAGCTATCCGGAGAGCAGCAGCGGATCTTTTCGGAGGGGGTCGAGGCGATCCAGGCACCGCCGGCGATGGCGCTTCCGACCGCCTATGACTTTGGCCGCCATCGTCGCGTGCTCGACCTCGGCGGCGGCACGGGATCGTGGCTGATCGCCCTCTTAGGGCACTACCCCGCTCTTGAGGGAACCCTGTTCGAGCTGCCGAACGCCGCCGCGATCGCTCAGCGGCGACTAGCACGCGATCCCGGAGCGCGGCGGGCGCAGGTGGTGGCCGGAGACTTCCTCAAAGAACCCATCCCTGGTGGCCACGACGCCGTGCTCATCGCCAATGTCATGCACCTGTTCTCAGCGGAGCATAACCTTGAACTGCTGCGGCGTACCCGCGCGCACGTGCCGGACGGCGCCCGTCTCCTGCTGGCGGATTTCTGGACTGACGCGAAGCATACGCAGCCGTTCCTCGCCGCGTTGCTGGCCGCCGAGTTCTTCGTGATTACGGGAGAAGGCGATGTCTACAGTGAGGAGGAGGCGAGAGGCTGGCTCCAAAAGAGCGGGTGGCGCGCCGTGGAGCGAAAACCCCTGGCGGGGCCGATAAGCCTGCTAGTGGCTGAGACGGCAGCGCGATGAAAGAGAGGCACACACTGGGGGCGGCTCCGACTCTCTTTACGGGCATTCCTGAGCGTGCGCTCAACGCGGACGCCTGGCGTTAGATATGTCCCACGCTGCGATCGTCGTCGCTATTGTAGCCGGCACGTTTTTGTTCGCTGGGCTAGTGAAGGGAATCCTAGGAATGGGGTTGCCGACCCTTGCCACGGGACTTCTTTCCGTGGCGATGCCGCCCGCCGAAGCGGCCGCCATCGTGGTACTTCCAACCGTGATCACGAACATCTGGCAGATGGTCGCCGGCCCTGCGCTCGCTGCCTTGTTGAGACGGTTCACGTGCTTCTTCGGAGCGTAAGACATGCATATGCCTAACTCGAGGTCGAACGGACGGGCCGTCAGCGCAGCGCTATTATCAACGGTCATCCCGGCCCGCCGTTCGCCAACACGTTAAGCACGAAGAAACGCGGCACAAACAGTGACGCGCGTAACGGAAAGTGACCCATCGATTCGCAGCTTCCTGCTCTGCGAAGTCTTGCAGTTCGTCGAGCGCGCGCGGACCTGCCCTGGCGTCAGACGAATCGCCCTGCTCGGTTCATTGGCAAGCACCAAGCGCGATCCGAAGGATGCAGATGTCCTGGTCATGGTAGATGACGATGCCGGCCTCGCCTCGCTCGCAATCGCCGGTCGAAGACTCAAGGGCCGGGCTCAAAGCCGAAACAAGGGCGCCGACGTTTTGCTCGTCGATGCCTCCGGCAATTACATCGGGCGCATCTGCCACTGGCGCGAGTGCCGCCCGGGCATCCGCCTGGCGTGTGACGCTCGCCACTGCGGCAGCCGTCCCTTTCTGCACGACGATCTCGACGACTTAACGCTCGATCCGGCGCTGGCCAAGGCACCGCCCGTGGAGATCTGGCCGAAAATCGTGCGCCGTGTTGAACTTCCGAGCGACGTGGAGACGCTGCTTGTTCGGCCGCTCGAGTCAAGCCGCGCACGTTGATATCCGGAGTGTGCAGACTCCGTGGCGTGGCCAAAGGATCATGCAGCGACCTGGTTGCCGTACGATCCGGAACACCTCTAAACCCCCCCCGGCCTTCGGCCACCCCCCTTGTCAGGGGGGCGACTTCAAAACCAACCCTCGATCTCCTCTATTCACTTGGGCGCCATGCGGATGGCGCCGTCCAGGCGGATGGTCTCCGCGTTGAGCATCTCGATCTCGATGATCGCCTTCACCAGCTGCGCGTATTCGCCCGGCCGGCCCAGCCGCGACGGGAAAGGCACCTGCTTGCCGAGCGAGTCCTGCGCATCCTTGGGCAGCCCGAGCAGCATCGGCGTCTCGAAGACGCCGGGCGCGATGGTGCAGACGCGGATGCCGTGGCGCGACAGGTCGCGCGCGACCGGCAAGGTCATCGCCACTACGCCGCCTTTCGACGCCGCATAGGCCGCCTGCCCGATCTGGCCGTCGAACGCCGCCACCGACGCGGTGTTGACGATGACGCCGCGTTCGCCCGCGGCATTCGGCCCCGCTTTGCCCATGGCCTCCGCGGCGAGCCGGATCATGTTGAACGTGCCGATCAGGTTAACGTTGATCACCCGCATGAAGCGTCCGAGGTCGTGCGGCGCCTCCTTGCCGAGGGTGCGCTCGGCAGCCGCGATGCCGGCGCAGTTCACCAGCACCTGAAGGCCGCCGAATTCCTTGAGCGCGCGCTCGACCGCCGCCTTGCCGTCGGCTTCCGAAGTGACGTCGGTCCTGATGAAGCGCGCACCGATTTCTTTCGCGAACTTTTCGCCGACGTCTGCCTGCATGTCGGCGATCACGACCTTGCCGCCGTTCTCGGCTGCCATACGCGCGGTGGCAGCACCGAGGCCGGATGCGCCGCCAGTGACCAGGAATACGCTGTGCTTGATCTGCATCGGAATGTCCGCGCTGGAATAAGGTAATTCGTTGAGCGTGAAGGGGTATTTCGACGATAATTTTACTCTCATGAAACTCGGCTTCGGCATCCGTTTCGGCGATCTCTACGAGCGAGAGGGACTGGTTCGCCTCGATTCGGCGTTTCTGCGCTTTGTGCATGAGTCGGACGCCGCACTGCACGAGCGCCTTCTTGCGGCTCGCAACACGCCGGCAAAGCTGGCGGCGAAGGAAGAATCGGACCTGCTGGTTGCGCTGGCTCCGCACGTCGAGGATTTCCTGCCGAAGCTCTTCGGCATCGAAGCGCAGGCCCGCGCTCTCGCTGAAAAACACAACGAACTTGCACCGCTTTACTCGGTGAAGCGCCAGTTCGTGCAACGGCGTGCCTTGCACAAAGTGAAGGACACCGCGGGCGTCGACGCGGATGCACTGGAAAAGCAGCTGTTCGGCGGTCCGTTCACGGAATTGCAATTTGCAACAAAAGTAAGCGAGTGGCTGCAGAACGAGGCGGCGCATACCGAGCAGCTCGAGGCGGCAGCGCGCTACGCGGCCTGGGCGTCCACCACGCCGCAAGGACGCGAGAAGCACCGCGCCGGAGTGCTGTTCAAGGCGCCGAGGAAGCTCGACTACATGCGGCTGGTGCCGGTTTACACCGAAGCAAAGAACGGTTTTCCGGAGCATTCCTTGCAGCACCCGCGCCATCGCGACGGATTCAAGCTGACCGATTCCGGCACCGACCTGGTCGGCGCGCTCGACGAGGCGAACTACTGCATCTGGTGCCACGAGCAGGGAAAGGACTCGTGCTCGAAAGGCCTCAAGGAAAAGGCGCCGGCCGACGGCTTTCGCAAGACGCCGTTCGGCGTCGCGCTAGCCGGCTGCCCGCTCGAGCAGAAGATCTCCGAGTTCCACATGGTGAAGGCGCGCGGCGAGCCGCTCGCGGCGCTCGGCATCATCGCTGTCGACAATCCGATGCTCGCCGCCACCGGTCACCGCATCTGCAACGACTGCATGAAGGCCTGCATCTACCAGAAGCAGGAGCCGGTCAACATCCCGCAGGCCGAGACGCGCACGCTGAAGGACGTGCTCGAGCTGCCCTGGGGCTTCGAGATCTACTCGCTGCTCACGCGGTGGAACCCCTTCGACATTCGTCGCCCTTATCCAAAACTGGCAACTGGGAAAAGAATCCTTGTTGTTGGGCTCGGTCCGGCCGGCTTCACGCTGGCGCACCACCTCATGAATGACGGCCATACGGTGGTCGCTATCGACGGCTTGAAGATCGAGCCGCTGGAGGCTTCCCTGTCCGGCGTCGACCCGCTCGGCAACCGAGCGGTTTTCCAACCCATCAAAAACGCGGAGAGATTGCGCGAGGATCTCGACCATCGCGTGATGGCCGGCTTCGGCGGCGTCGCGGAGTACGGCATCACCGTGCGCTGGGATAAGAATTTCCTCAAGGTCATCCGGCTCCTGCTCGAGCGGCGGCGGCAGTTCGCGATGTTCGGCGGCGTGCGCTTCGGCGGCACCCTGAGCGTGGACGACGCCTTCGCCGACGGTTTCGACCATGTGGCGCTCTGCGCCGGCGCCGGCCGGCCGACGGTGCTGGAAATCCCGAACGGCTTTGCGCGCGGCGTGCGCGCCGCTTCCGACTTCCTCATGGCGCTGCAGCTGCCCGGCGCGGCGAAGCGCGAGTCGGTCGCCAACCTGCAGATCCGCCTGCCGGTGGTGGTCGTCGGCGGCGGCCTGACGGCGATCGACACGGCGACCGAGTCGCTGGCCTACTACGCGGTGCAGGTCGAAAAGTTCCTCCTGCGCTACGAGCAGCTCGGCGCCGACATTTCCTGGAACGCCGAGGAGCGCAGCATCGCCGCGGAATTCATGGCGCACGCGAGGGCGCTGCGCGCGGCTCGCCCCGAGGAACGGCTCGGGCTGCTGAAGTCCTGGGGAGGCGTGACGATCGCCTACCGCCGGCGCCTGGTCGACAGCCCCTCCTACACCCTCAACCACGAAGAGGTCGGCAAGGCGCTCGAGGAGGGGATCGTTTTCGCCGAGGGCCTCACGCCGGAGCGCATCGAGGTCGACCATTATGGCCATGCCAATGCAGTCGCCTTTCAAAATGGAATTCGCCTACCCGCCAAATCGGTGCTGATCGCGGCCGGCACGCAGCCCAACACGGTGCTCGCGCGAGAGGAAGGGGTGAGCCTCGCGCTCGACGGAAAATACTTCCAGGCTTGCGACGAGGCAGGCCGGCCGCTCAAGCCGGAACGCCATGCCGCCAAGCCGCAGCACCCCGACGTGCTGCTGCATCGCCGCGACGACGGTCGCTTCATGAGCTTCTTCGGCGACCTTCATCCCTCCTACTTCGGCAACGTCGTGAAGGCGATGGGAAGCGCCAAGCAGGGCTATCCCGTGGTCAGCCGCGTGCTCGCCAAGTCCCGCCCGGCGTCCGCCCTGGACGAAAAGAATTTTCTTGCCCAGCTCAATCGCGACCTGCGCGCCGTGGTGCACGAAGTCCGCAGGTTGACGCCGCGCATCGTCGAAGTGGTGCTGCGCGCGCCGGTGGCCGCACGGCGCTTCCATCCCGGGCAGTTCTACCGCATGCAGAACTTCGAGGCCATGGCGCAGCGTGTCCCGGGGACCACGCTGGCGATGGAAGGGCTTGCCCTCACCGGCGCCTGGGTGGACAGGGAAAAGGGCCTCATCTCGGTCATCGCGCTGGAGATGGGCGGCTCGGCGGACCTGCTCGCGTACCTGCGTCCCGGCGAGCCGGTGGTGCTGATGGGTCCGACCGGAACGCCGACCGAGATCCCGCGGGGCGAATACGTCGTGCTGGCGGGCGGCGGCCTGGGCAACGCCGTGCTGTTCTCGATCGGCCGCGCATTGCGGGCGGCAGGCTCGAAGGTGATCTACTTCGCCGGTTACAAGCAGATGTCGGACCGCTATCGGATCGAGGACATCGAGGCGTCGTCCGACGTCGTCGTCTGGTGCTGCGACGAGCCGCCCGGGTTCGCGCCGCGGCGGCCGCAGGACCGGTCCTTCGTCGGCAACATCGTCCAGGGCATGCGCGCTTACGCCTCGGGCGCGCTGGGCACACAACCGATCCCCTTCAGCGCGACCGACCGCATCATCGCCATCGGCTCGGACGGCATGATGGCCGCGGTCGCCGAGGCACGGCACGGGGTGTTAAAGGAATATCTGAAACCGAACCATGTCGCGATCGGCTCCATCAACAGCCCGATGCAATGCATGATGAAGGAGATCTGCGCCCAGTGCCTGCAGCCGCACGTCGACCCGCAGACCGGCAAGACGAGCTACGTCTTCTCGTGCTTCAACCAGGACCAGCCGCTCGACCAGGTCGACTTCGGCACGCTCGCGCAGCGCCTGGCGCAGAATGGCGTGCAGGAGAAGCTCACCGCGCTGTGGATCGGACGCTGCCTGAACCAGTTACCGCCTGAACGCAAGGCGGCCTGACGTAGCGTTTGCACACCGTCATTCTTCGGGCTTGTCGTTGCAGCGGGTGACGTTGCCCTTAGCCGTATGCACGGTGAAGCAGCGCCGCTCCGGTGTGGCGGGTTCTGCGCCGGCGGCCGGCGTTTCGACGTTCGGGGCTTTCGCCGCGGGAGCAGGCGACGGCGGCGACGCGATCGCCCGGGCTGGCGGTTGGTAGGCCGGGTTCACATTGAGCCGGTCTTTGACCTGACCAGCGTCTTTCAGCCCAATCTCGCTGCATTTCGAGTCGGAGTATGTGATCTTTCCGGCCTCAGTTGTGCATTTAAAGGTCTCAGCCGCAAGCTCGCTGGACAGTAGCGATGCTGAGACTGCCAAGATCAGCTTTGCGATCTCATTCATCGGGCTTGGCCATCGGCTGCGCGTCAGAACCTTGAGCTTGATCACTGTGTCTCGACCTTAATTAGTTTGGTGCGCCCAGAAGCTCCAGCCTTGATAGCAACAGCCGCTTTGCGACATTTGAAATGCTCCGCAACCAAAGCTACGAGCTCCTCATTAGCCTTGCCATCAACTGGCGGTGATTTCAGCTTTGCTACCCATGTGCCATCCGACGCTTGCTCAAGCGACGATGTGTTGGCCCGAGCCTTCACTTTAACTTGAAGTGTTACAGTCGCCATGTCCGGGTTGGGCGATCGGCTAGCCGCCTGCATGGCCGGGAGGGTGTTCGGCAAACCACTCAACAATGCCGGGCATGTGCCGCTCGAAGTTGCCTGGGATCGAGAGGTTCAGCACTCCCGCACGAGCTTCATCGGTCCGAGGTTTCCGCTCCGTTAGCTTTAAACACAGCTGCTATTCGGCCCATCGGATAGGACCTTCCCTCTCCTGGATGGAGCACTACGGCACTGCGCAAAGGCTCTGAAGCCGAAGTATCCATGGGAGCCTGCAAAAGTGGCGTTGGAGAAGATGTAAGGCGGCTAACGAATGAAAGGGACTTCCCCTACCCGAGAGCGGGCGAGGCCCGCACGGCATCGAAGTGCCAAGATTGAGGTTCGGTTCTTCAATCTAAATTCGAGAGGGGAAGTCATGGACAAGGTTACTACTGTGGGGATCGATCTGGCAAAGAGCGTCTATTCGCTGCACGGCGTGGATGGCGCAGGCCGGGTGGTGCTCAGGCGTACAGTGAGGCGCGATCAGTTGATGCAGACAGTGGCTGCTCAATCTCCGTGTCTGATCGGGATGGAAGCCTGCTCGGGGGCCCACGAGTGGGGCCGCCGGTTCCAGGGGCTCGGGCACACGGTGAAGCTGATGGCGCCCAAGTTCGTGGCACCCTATAGGAAGAGCGGCAAGAACGACGGCAACGATGCCGAAGCGATCTGGGAGGCGGTGACGCGGCCGAGCATGCGCTTTGTGCCGGTGAAGTCCGTCGAGCAGCAGGCCCTGCTGGCGATGCACCGGGTCAGGCAGGACAAGGGGAAGATTCGCGCACGGCCGCGACAACTCGACCGGGCTGCTGGGATTGGCTAAATGCCGAACAGAGACACTGCTTGGCATCCCTTGACGGGTGCTTGGCCTCGTGTATAAATTATATATAATCTTTATATAGCGACCGGCGTTCGAGCAATGCAGAAAACCAAGGTGAGAACGTTTTCGGCGACGGCGCGCGATCTGACGATGCTCGAGGCGGTGGCGAGGTACCACGGGCTGAACAAGAGCGCGACGATCGCGAGCCTGGTGCGCAGGGAGTTCTGGCGGATTTTTCCTGGAGGCACGAACAAGATCAGGCCAGACCGTGGAGCTAAGGTAGAGAGAGAAGAATGATGTTCAAGGTATTGATATATAGCTTATTTATCTCGATCAGTAGCAGTGCTTTCGGGCAAGGTCAGAGCATCAAGATCGGCGAGCTGAACAGCTACAAGGTGTTCCCGGCGTTCCTCGAGCCCTACAAGAAGGGATGGGAACTCGCGCTGGAGGAAATCAACCGCTCGGGTGGCGTGCTCGGGCGCCAGCTCGAGGTGGGCGGCGGAGCCGCTCACCGACAAGATCGTGTGGGAGAACGGCAACCGCTACACCTTCCGCCTGCGGCCTTCGACCTACATGCAGGTCGCGATGCTGGTCCCCGAAGCCGCCAGGCTGAGGAAAAAGCGCTGGGCGATCGTGTATCCGAACTACGAATACGGGCAGTCCGCCGCCGCTTCGTTCAGGAAGCTGCTGACCCGGGCGCAGCCCGGCGTCGAGTTCGTCGCCGAGCAGGCGCCGCCGCTCGGCAAGATCGACGCCGGCGCGCTCGTGCAGGCGCTGCTGGAGGCCAAGCCGGAGGCGGTCTTCAGCGCCTTGTTTGCGGTGGATTTGCAGAAATTCGTGCGCGAAGGCAATACGCGCGGCCTGTTCAAGAGCACCGCGGTGGTCAATCTTCTCGCCGGCGAGCCCGAGTATCTCGATCCGCTGAAAGACGAGACCCCCGAAGGCTGGTGGGTCACCGGCTATCCGTGGAGCGAGATCAACACGCCCGAGCACACGAAGTTCCGTGACGCCTATCAGAAGCGCTGGAAGGATTACCCGCGCCTCGGCTCGGTGGTCGGCTACTCCGCCCTGCACGCGGTCGCGAACGGTATCAGGAAGGCCGGCTCGCTCGATGCCGACAAGCTGATCGCCGCCCTCGAAGGGCTGCAGATGGAAACCCCCTTCGGCGAGATCCTGTGGCGGCCGATCGACCACCAGTCGACGATGGGCGCCTATGTCGGCCAGCTCGCCAAGAAAGGCGGCCAGGGCGTGATGGTCAACTGGCACTACGCGGAGGGCGCGAAGGTCCAACCCTCCGATCAGGAGGTCCGCGCGCTGCGCAAGGAGTGAGCGGCTCTGGTGTCCTGTTGCAGTTCTTGAACGGGCTCGCGGGGGCCAGCTCCTTGTTTTTGGTGGCCGCCGGCCTGTCGCTGATCTTCGGCGTCAGCCGCATCGTCAACTTCGCGCACGGCTCGCTGTACATGCTCGGCATGTACCTCGCGGTTTCCCTGTCCGGGAGCCTCGGCTTCTGGGCGAGCGTGCCGCTCGCAGCGGCGCTGGTAGCGGCGGGCGGATTTATTATCGAAACGACTCTTTTAAGAAGAATCTACAAAGCGCCGGAGCTGCTGCAGCTGCTCGCTACCTTTGCGCTGGTCCTGATCATTCGGGACGCCGCGCTCTGGGCATGGGGACCGCAGGACATGCTCGGGCCGCGCGCGCCAGGCCTGGCAGGCGCCGTCACCATTGCCGGCAGGCAATTCCCCCAGTACGACCTGCTGCTGATCGTCCTCGGGCCGGCGGTCTTCATCGCACTGCACTTGCTCCTTACGCGCACGCGCTGGGGCACGCTGGTGCGCGCCGCGACGCAGGACCGCGAGATGGCCGCGGCGCTCGGCGTCAACGAGCGGCGCCTCTTCACCAGCGTGTTTGCGCTGGGCGCCCTGCTCGCCGGCTTCGGCGGCGCGAGCGCGATTCCGCGCGAGCCGGCAAGCCTCGAGATCGATCTTGCGGTCATCTCGGACGCCTTCGTGGTGGTCGTGGTCGGCGGGCTCGGATCGATCCCGGGTGCTTTCCTTGCCGCGCTGCTGATCGGCGAAGTGAAGGCCTTCTGCATCGGCCTGGGTTATTCGGAGCTGACGCTGGCGATCGAATTCATCGTCATGGCGGTGGTGCTGGTGCTGCGGCCCTGGGGCCTGCTCGGCCGCCCGCTGGTAGAAACGCGCGGCCCCGGGGCATTGCAGCCTCCGTTACCGGCGCCGTCCTTTCCCCTCCTCGGCGGCCTGGCGGCGCTGCTGGCAGTCGTTCCTGCATTCGCGGAGCCCTATACGGTTGTGCTGCTCACGGACATCCTGGTGTTCGCGCTGTTCGCGGCGAGCCTGCATTTCCTGATGGGCCCCGGCGGCATGCCCTCGTTCGGCCACGCGGCTTACTTCGGCTTCGGTGCGTACGCCGCGGGCCTGCTGCTGTTGCGCGCGCATCTACCGATGGAGCTTGCGCTGGCGCTCGCGCCGTTCGCTGCCGCGGCGGGCGCGCTGGTCTTCGGCTGGTTCTGCGTGCGGCTTTCCGGGGTGTACCTGGCGATGCTGACCCTGGCGTTCGCGCAGATTGCCTGGTCCGTCGCCTTCCAGTGGGACGAGCTCACCGGCGGCTCGAACGGCCTGATCGGCGTCTGGCCGGCGCCGTGGCTGTCCTCGAAGCAAGCGTATTACTACCTGACTCTGGTGCTTTGCCTGGGCGCGGTCGCCCTCCTCTGGCGGCTGATCTACTCGCCCTTCGGCTATGCCCTGCGCGCCGCGCGCGACTCGCCGCTACGCGCGGGGGCCATCGGTATCGACGTGCGGGTCCAGCAATGGGCCGCGTTCGGTGTTGCCGGGTTGTTCGCGGGCGTGGGCGGCGCCTTGTACGCGTTCTCCAAGGGCTCGATCTCTCCGGAAACGCTGTCCGTGCCGCGCTCGGTAGACGGCCTGGTCATGGTGCTGCTCGGCGGCGTGCAGACGCTCACCGGGCCGCTCTGGGGCGCCGCGCTTTTCATCGGGCTCGAAGACTCGCTGTCGCGCGGCGTGGAATACTGGCGCGCCGCCATCGGCTCGGTGATCCTGGTGCTGGTCATCGCCTTCCCCCGGGGAATCTTCAAGTGAGCGCGCTCGAGGTGCGAGGACTGTCCAAGGCCTACGGCGGCGTGCAGGCGGTGCGCGGCGTGAGCTTCGCGGTGGACGCGGGCGAAGTCGTGGCGCTGATCGGCCCTAACGGCGCCGGCAAGACCACCTGCTTCAACATGCTGAACGGCCAGCTGCGGCCCGACTCCGGCGAGATCGCTCTCGCAGGACACAGCGTCGTGGGACTTCGCCCGCACCAGGTGTGGCGCCTCGGTGTCGGCCGCACTTTCCAGGTCACCGCCACCTTCAGCTCGATGACGGTGCGCGAAAACGTGCAAGTGGCCCTGCTTTCACACCATGGGCGACTTTTTTCTTTGGGGAAGCCGGCTGGGAGGTTTCTGGTCGATGAAGCGGACGCGCTGCTCGCGCGCGTCGGCATGCAGCAGCAGGCAGGGCGGCCGTGCGCCGTGCTGGCGTACGGCGACCTGAAGCGCGTGGAGCTGGCCGTCGCGCTTGCCAATCGCCCGCGCCTGCTGCTGATGGATGAGCCGACGGCGGGCATGGCGCCGGGCGAGCGCCAGGCGCTCATGCAGCTCGCGGCGGTGCTGGCGCGCAGCGAGGGCATCGCCGTGCTGTTCACGGAGCACGACATGGAGGTGGTGTTCAATTTCGCGAGCCGCATCATCGTGCTCCACGGCGGCGAGGTGATCGCCGCCGGGGCGCCGGCCGAGGTGCGGGCGAATCCGCGCGTGCGCGAGGTCTATCTTGGCAATGCTTGAAGCCAGGCGCCTCAACGCCGGCTACGGGGCGGCGCGCGTGCTGTTCGACGTCGAGCTCGCCGCGCGCCGCGGGGAGGTCGTCGCCCTGCTCGGCCGCAACGGCGCCGGCAAATCGACTACGCTCAAGACCCTCATGGGGCTGATCCGGCCGCTTTCGGGCGAGGTGCATTTCGAGGGCCACCGCATCGACGGCAGGGAGCCGTTCGAGATTGCCCGGGCCGGGCTCGGCTATGTCCCCGAAGACCGGCGCATTTTCACGGACCTCACGGTGGCGGAGAACCTGGAGGTCGGGCGTCAGCCGCCGCGCGCGGGGGCGCCTGCGTGGACCGAGGAAAAGCTGTTTCAACTGTTTCCCGCGCTCCAGGCGATGCAGGGGCGGCGCGCCGCCACCCTGTCCGGCGGCGAGCAGCAGATGCTGTGCATTGCGCGCACGCTGGCGGGGAACCCGAAAGCGATCCTGCTCGACGCGCCGTCCGAAGGGCTCGCGCCGATCATCGTAGAGCAGGTCGAAAAGGCGATCCTCGAGCTGAAACGCGCAGGCGTCACCGTCCTGCTGAGCGAGCAGAATCTCGCCTTTGCACGCCGCGTGGCCGATCGGGGCTATGTGCTCGAGCAGGGACAAATACGTCAGGCCGGAACTTTGGAGCAACTGGGATTGTTGATATGACAAGACGCGGACTGCTGCTGACGATGACCGAGCCGCCTGCGGCCATGGACGAGGAGTTCAACGCCTGGTACGACAGCGAGCATCTCCCGGAGCGGCTGTCGATCGCGGGGTTCCGCTCGGCGCGCCGCTGGAGTGCGGACACGGCGCCCGGGGAGGGAAAATATCTCGCGACCTACGAGCTGGATTCTCCGCAAGTGTTGATGACGCCCGGGTATCTCGCGCGCCTCGAGGGCGCGACGCCCTGGACGCGGCGCTGCCTGGAGAAGGCGGTCGTTTTCCGGCGCTGGGCCTGCGAGCAGACCGCTCCCGGCCAGGCCGATCCGCACCCGGCGGCAAAAGCGCTGCTGCTGGTTTGCGGCGAAGGGTCGCTGGAAAATGCCGCTCTGCCCGGCGCCCTGCAGGTGCGCCACTTCCAGGCCTCCGAGGGAAAGCCGCGCTACGTCACCTTGTTCGAGCTCGCCTGGATGGGAACCAAGGTTCCAGCATTCGGAACCGACCGATTGGTGCGGCGCTACCGTGCTTATGCGGCCTGAGCACTATGCCTGGCTGTCGGCCGTGGCGGCGCTCGCCACGATCGCGCTCAAATCGCTCGCCTGGTGGCTGACCGGCTCGGTGGGGCTGCTGTCCGATGCGCTGGAGTCTTTCGTGAACCTCGCCGCGGCGCTGCTCGCCGTATCGATGCTGCGGCTGGCGGCCGCCCCGCCGGACGAAGGCCACCAATATGGCCACTCGAAGGCCGAATACTTCTCCGCAGGCATCGAAGGCGCGCTGATCGTGCTCGCCGCGGGCGGCATTTTCGCTACCGCACTGCCGCGGCTCACCCACCCGCAGCCGCTCGAGACGGCCATTCTTGGACTGGGTATCAGCACGGCAGCAACGGCGATCAATCTTGCAATGGCGCTGATACTGCAGCGCGCGGGACGCCGCCACCAGAGCATTACGCTGGAGGCGGACGGCAAGCATCTCATGACCGACGTGTGGACTTCGATCGGCGTGATCACGGGCGTGGCACTGGTATTCGCCACTGGGTGGCTGCTGCTCGACCCGCTCATCGCGCTCGCCGTGGCGGCATACATCATCTGGACCGGCATGGGCTTGATGCGGCGCTCGGTTTCGGGACTGCTCGACGCGGCGATTTCGCGCGACGAGCAGAACGAGATCAGCAAGCTGTTTACCGAATACTCGCGCCGCTACGGCATCTCGTTCCACGCGCTGCGCACCCGCCAGGCGGGCGCGCGCCGCTTCGTGTCGTTTCACGTCCTTGTCCCCGACGCGTGGACCGTCGCGCAGGCACACCGGCTGTGCGAAGAGATCGAAGCCCGCGTGCGCTCGATGGTGCCGCACGCTTCGGTCGACACGCACATCGAGCCGATCTCGGATCCCGTCTCCTACGAAGACCAGGGCCTCGATCGATAGAACGCTAAAGCGATTTCGCTCTTTCCCGCAGGACGAACTTCTGAATCTTGCCGGTCGCCGTGGTCGGCACCGGCCCGAAGACGACTTTCTTCGGGATCTTGTAGCGCGCCAGGTTCTGCCGGCACCAGTCGATGTATTCCGCCTCGGTCGCGCTGGCGCCCGGCTTGAGCTGCACGAACGCGCAGGGCGTCTCGCCCCATTTCTCGTCCGGCCGCGCCACCACCGCCGCCAGCTGGGTGGCGGGATGCTTGTAGAGCGCGATCTCGACTTCCACCGAGGAAATGTTCTCCCCGCCGGAAATGATGATGTCCTTCTTGCGGTCCTTGATCTCGATGTAATGGCTCGGGTGCCACACGGCGAGATCCCCGGTGTGCATCCACCCGCCCGCGAACGCCTCGGCGGTCGCCTTCGCATCCTTCAGATACCCGAGCATCACCGTATTGCCGCGGACCAGGATCTCGCCCACCGAGCTTCCGTCCTTCGGCACCGGCTGGCAGCTCTTCGGGTCGGCGACGATGTGGCCTTCGACCACGGGATACCGGTCTGGATGTGGACCACGCGGGGAAACTTGCGCTTCTCCTCGTCCGGCGCACCGATCAGCATGCTGAGCACCGTCGGTGCGCCGCACATGTGCGTCACGCCGTGCTCGACGATGAGATCGAAAATCCGCTTGGGCTCGACCGCCCGCAGGCAGACGTGGGTCCCCGCCATAGCCGTCACCGACCAGGGGAAGCACCAGCCGTTGCAATGAAACATCGGCAGGGTCCACAGGTAGACCGGATGCGCCGGCATCGCCCAGGCCATGATGTTGCCGACGGATTCGAGGAAGGTGCCGCGGTGGTGATACACCACGCCCTTGGGACGGCCGGTCGTGCCCGAGGTGTAGTTGAGCGCGATGGGCTGCGACTCGGACCCGGGCAACGACCATTCGAAATCCGCCTTTCCCGTGCGAAGAAAATCCTCGTATTCCACTTGACCCAGCCTGTCCCCGGGCCCGGTATAGGCGGGATCGTCAACGTCCACCACGAACGGCTTCTTCTTCAACTTGGCGAGCGCCGGCCCGACTGCGCCTGCGAACACGCGATCGGTGATCAGCACCTTGGCTTCGCCGTGCTGCAGGATGTAGGCGACGGTCTCGGCGTCGAGGCGCGTGTTGATCGTGTTCAGCACTGCGCCAAGCATCGGCACGCCGTAATGCGCCTCCAGCATCGCCGGCACGTTCGGCAGCATGGCCGACACCACGGTGCCGCGCCGCACGCCGATTTTTTGCAGAGCCGAGGCGAGCCGCCGGGCCCGCTCGTAGAAGCGGGCGTAGGTATGGCGCACCTCCCCGTGGACCGCCGCCACGCGCTCGGGATAGATTTCGGCGGCGCGCGGCAGAAATACGATCGGTGACAGCGCGCTGTAGTTCGCGGGCCCGGGTATCAACCTATCCCACATCCTACGCGGTGCCCTCGCGACCTGTTTCTCTGCTTGAACGAAAGCTCGCGCTCGCGGCATCGAGTATTTTGCCTTTTTCGACTTGACCTTTTTCATGCCTCCTCGTTCAGAAACCTAGCTGACTATTTTGCGTAGATATCTGCGTGATCTAGCTGCACGCGGCGATCCTCAAGGTTCGGCAGTGGCTCAATCTCGTCAGGTGTTCTGACCTCCGGTATTGCTAGGCCAAGATTAGACAGGCCGTAGGCCACGGAGAGGAACGGAAGCGCTTCCTGTGGAACCGCCCCAAAACCCGGTAGGTCAAGATCGGCCGGACACTCCATTTCTCTAACTGGCAGCGAAGAGTAACGCCTTTGTGGATGTTCATTTACAGCTTCACGTATCGCCTTGACCAAACTTCCCCCTCCTATAACGAAGACCTGTGCCGCCTCTCTCCAACGCTGTACTTCATGTCTGGAATTTCTGTAGGTGTCGAATCCATGCATCCACGCATTGGAAAATGCGCGGCGGATACCATTTATCGCGTTGTCGCACGACGCCCGTGCTGCCGGATTTTGGAGCAGGTCATCCTCAGATCCTCTTAGATCAAGGCGGTTTTCGACTGGCATACCTTTCCATGTCGACAGGCCCTCGTCAACAGCGTCCATACCAACTGGGGTGGAGTAAGCGCCAAAGAACGCAAGTTTTTCTTTTACCCATCGACCACGCGAATATTGATCGACGATTCGAAAGACGCTCGAGTTCGTGGTGCCAGCCCCGACATCGACCTTTGCATATGGGCCTGCCGGTACGGAAGGTGACTGAAATGCCCACCACATGGCCGCTTCCGCCTCCGAGCGAATCCAGTCTCGTACTTCATCGTCGGCGATAGGAGCGGAGTCAATCGCGGCGAATGTCTCCGCCAAATATCGTTGTGCTTCCGCAATGGAAATTACATCTCCATTCAAGACATTGGAACGCCAGAGACGCCACGCTGCCCGGGCGATTCGGAGGAATGCTTTTCGAAGTGCTCTATCTGTGTAAAAGCTCATCGGCACGCCCAACGTCATACCGAATGCGAGGTCGGTGCCACAACTATCCATCGCCGCGCGAGCACTCTTGTCAATCAGACGAGCGACTGTAAGCGTGGCTAAGTCGGTCGCCATAAGGCCTGGTGGTAATTCTTGAATCGGTGCATAGCAGTATCGTTCGACATTCCCTTTGACCTCTGCTGCGACTCGCATCTTGAGACTTTCGAGTACGCGCGCCTTTCGATCACCAGCGCGGTCACTTGTTTGTAACCGCAAAATATTTCCTGAAACGGTCACAGCGGAGGGAAACCGATAAGACCCATTGTCTGCCAAGACAAATGCGCGCTCACCACCTGGTGCACCGTAATCCCTAATTACAATTTTTGAGGTGCTCGTGCCGTAGTCGATCCCGAGATGAACGCGTCGACGTGCCATGACTAGTGCCCCCCTACCATAAGAATTCCGGCGGCAACCTCTTCTTGTTCGATCCCCTCCCAAGCGGCGCTCGGAGTCGCATTTGTAAAGTCGGCGAGTTCTTTCTCAGCTTTATCGAACCTTGCCCGCGCCATTCTTATCGAAAACTCACCTGCTACCTGGCGAATTAGCGCATCGTGACGTTCCTTGGCACGTTGGAGCCGAAGGCCAAGAGTAGCCTTCAGCGTGGCGTGCTGCTGTTGTCGGCGCGCAAGATCTAGTTGTTGTTCACGTAAATTCCATTCGGTAGTGAGCATCCCGATGGCAGACACCAATCGATCTCGCATGCGATCGCATCTCGCATGATCAATTTCAGGGACCTCCGCGTCTTGGCCTCCTTCAAGAAGCTCCAGAATAATTGTGGTTGTTTCATCCGGATCGCTCCAAATTCGTTCCGTTGTTCCTAGGGAATCGAATGCTGCGGCAAATCGAATCGTTGAACGATGGCCTTTCATTTCAATCAGGGAGATCAAGAAGCCGTACATGCCTACTGGAAGCACCGAGCTTGTTTTGAGGCCCATAGCAAACGCGGTTTGAGGTTTGTCCGTCATACGTTCGACCAGTGATACTGCGTAACGAGTCAGCGGGTGCCTAAGATGGATTAGTTCTGCCCTCGCATGACGATAGGCCGATTCGCGTGAGAGGGTCAGGCTAATTGGCCCGCTAACCATCCTGCGGGAAAACGCAGCCACGTCTGCGCCAAGCGCCGGTGCGTCTCGTTCCATAGCGGCTGCAAACGGTCCGCGCAAGTCGACGGACACCACTTCCCGTACAGCTTCGCGTGGCAGTTGACATCCGGGGACACGTTCAGCGAGGAACATGTTAAAAAAGAGCAGCAGTTCGTTCTCTGACGGAATTTGGCGCTCACCAGTTACGGCGCTAATCTCGTCCACTAGACCTTGATCGGCTGCAAGCAGTCCATCCACCCTGGACAGCATCTGGCGGGCTTCGAATAGCCTTCGCGCTAACGCATCACCGCGCTCCTCCACTACGCGTTCAAGTTCCAGCTCCGTGAGCTCACCGCGAAGCGCTTGAGCGGTAATCTTTTCGATTTCCTCACCTACTATCGGATCTAGCTCACCTACGGATTCGCGAAAAATGCCGATCTTATCCAGAAGTCTTTGTAAAACACGTTCTTCAATCGATCGGCTAACTATGAGATTCAACACTACGATTCGCTGTGCCTCCTGACCGATGCGGTCGATCCGACCAATTCGCTGCTCAACAACCATCGGATTCCATGGCAAGTCATAGTTGACGAGAATAGAGGCGCGTTGAAGATCGATACCCTCGCCGCCAACGTCAGATGTCAGAAGCACGGTAATGTCCGAGCGTTCAAGAAAATCGTCGATCGCAACTTCACGTTCATCGACCGAGATGCCCCCATGGATCATACGGTTAACGATCTTCTTATCGCGAAGAGACTTTTCCAAGTATTCAAGCGTGCGGCGAAAGAAGGAGAAAACCACCACCTTTCGCTGTGGTCGATTCGCCTCCGCATCCTCTTTCCAAACCGATCTCAGAGTCTCAATGAGGCAATCCAGCTTGGAATCAATCCCGGCTACTCTATCGTACCAAGCAACAGCTTCCGCGAGCCGAGCGCGAGAAGGTCCTGACCATGCCGTCATTTCCTCAGGGGGTTTGCTTCCATTGTCCTCTTCGTCAGTTTCCTCGATGAGCTCCGCAAGGGGAAGTGAAGACGGAGAGGTGCCAAGCTTCTCTGCGAAGTACTGGATCGCCGCTGGGATGCAGCTCGCGGTAATTCGATAAGCCATTAGCAGGCTCATTTGGAATCCCCACGAGCTTTCCTCTCCTGCCCATGTCATCCGACAAAGATGTTCGACACTATCGTAAATCCGTCGCTCATCCTGGGTCAGCGTCACAGCCCGCCAACCGGCCGCCCGAATAGGACGGTTTGGCATCGCATCAATTTTTCTTGTCCTCGAAAGGATATGTCCCGTTGGACTGAGCCTCGCGATATCGGCCTGCAGTTCGACAATGTCACGTCGATCAAGCGGTGTGTGCGACAACCGCTCCTCGATCGACCGAACCATATCCGTCGCTTTGAGATGTCGCCCGGATTCAGATCCAAAAAACATCTCTAGGGAACCCTTCGCTTCCGCTATCGCTGTCGGCCGCTCGGCGAGGGCCCGCTGGGCAGCTAGCAGCGGTCGATTGGCCTCAATTTGGTTTTGAAACAGAATCCAATCAGCGAATTCCTCCGGCGAAAGCAACCGCAGAAGATGCCAAAGATCCTCAAGTGTGTTCTGTACTGGTGTGGCCGAGAGAAAGAGAACCGTGTCTGACGATCTGCACAGTGTCGCACCAAGCTTATGCTGGAGGCTCTGGGGGTTACGCATACGATGAGCCTCGTCTGCGATGAAAATGTCGATCGGCGGCTGCGTTTCCTCGAGTGCAGTGCGCACCTCTTCCGGACGAGCACTTTCATACGAGACGATCCACCGAAACGGTTCGGCTTCGCGACCCTGGCGCAGACGGTTCGCTAACCTTATGAGGTCGGGTCGGCGGATAATGTCGAAGTTCTCTTCAAACCGAGTCTTTAGTTCGCGCTTCCACTTGGGCGTAAGTCTTGCCGGCACCATTATTAGGACGCGCTCTACAATCTGGTGAGCTTCAAGTTCACGCAGAATGTAGCCGGCCTCGATGGTTTTCCCGAGGCCGACGTCATCGGCTATTAGGAGACGTTTGCTCGGGTGATCTAGAAACTTCAATAGTGGCTTAAATTGGTGCGGATAGAACTGGGTACGTGACGTCGCGAAAGAATAAGCAATCCTTGTTGGCGGTCGACGCAGACGATATAGAGTCAACGTAAAAATGAAGTGCCGTATGCCAGAAAAGCGGCGTTCGCGGAGTGCATCCCACAATGAAAGAATCCGGATAACTGGCTGAAGCGCCTCTTCCGGAACGACTTTTAACTGCGCTCCGAACTGAACGGAATAGTTCCAACTTTGGGCCTGCTCGTCCCACCGCGTATGACGAACGATGCCGATTGATTCGGGTTGATTGACGCGCTGGACGAGCTCGTCAGCGGAAAAGCGAGCAGATCGGCGCTCCAATCGATCTCCTGAATTAATGCCCCGAGTCTCTATCGCACTGCAACATCTGGGTTTTCAGCCATTCCCATAGTTTCTTTGGAGACTTACACTGCGGAATCTACCCTAGGGAGGAGGATCCCGTGAAGAAGATCGCTATTGCAGTAGCCGTGGCGCTCGCCGCGGGCAGCGCGTACGCGCAGGAGAAGACTCTCAGGATCGCCGGCTTCGGCGCGAAGTCCGGCGTGGTGCGCTCGTTCGGCATCAACAGCGAAGCGGCGCTGACTGCCGCCGCCGACGTGATCAACAAGCAGGGCGGCGTCAAGCTCGCAGACGGCTCGAGCGCGAAGCTCGTCGTCGAGTTCTACGACGACCGCTGCAGCGCGGAGGAAGGCATCTCGGTGATCCGGCGCATCTACGGCACCGACGCGGTGGTGGCGGTGGGTCCGACCTGCTCCAACGTCGCCGAGCCGCTGTTCGGCATCCTGCAGAAGAAGGTCGAAGACAAGGGCGATTCCGGGCTGCAGATGCCGGTGTTCACCGACGTGGCGATCAAGGTCGGCCTTGCCCGGATCTCGGAATGGGCGTTCCGCAACGTGCCCAACGAGATGACGATGTATTCGTCGCTGTTTTACTGGCTGAAGACCAAGTACCCCGACACCCAAAACGTGTACGGCGGCGTCGAGGAGGATTTCGCCCACTCCCGCGCGTCCTGGTACGCGGTGATGAAGGATCGCGCCGAGGCCAACGGCTACAAGGTCGTCGGCAACTCGAAGTGGCTGGTCAACGACAGCAACTTCGCCACGCAGGTGCGCGAGATGAAGAACGCCAACGCCGACATCGTCGCCATCTCGGCGCACCCGTTCACCACCTGCGGCGTACTGAAGGAGATGCAGCGCCAGGGCGTCAAGCCGAAGGTCCTGGTCGGGCTCACCAGCTCCTCGTCGCTCGAGACGCTGCAGGGTTGCGCCAAGCAGGCCGAGGGCATGATCATCCCGACCTCGTTCGCCCCCGTGACCAAGGAAGGCAAGGCCGCCGCGGAGACCACCGCCAGGTTCAAGGGCGCCGCCGACCTGCATTCGATGGCGGCGTGGGAGAACATGTTCATCCTCAAGCAGGTCATGGAGAGCGAGAAAATCTCCGGCGACCGGAACCAGCTGCAGGCGGACCGGCGCAAGATCCGCGACGGCCTGGCGAAGCTGAAGCAGACGCAAGGCCTGCTCGGGGTCACCAAGCGCACCGAAGACCGCGAGGCCGACAAGCCCTATCTGTTCGTGCAGGCGAAGGGCGGGAACTGGATCGTGCTGCACAATCCCCTGTAGCTTGCTTGATTTTCTACAGACCCTCTCCGACGGAGTCCTGTTCGGCGCCACCTATGCGCTGATCGGCATCGGCTTCACGCTGGTGTTCGGCGTGATGCATAAGCTGAATCTGTCGTATGCCGCCGCTTCGGTCGGTGGGGCGTACTGCGGCCTGATGATCGTCAAGGCCATTCTCGGAACGACGCCGGCGTGGCTGGTGTTTCTCGGCGCGTTTCTCTCCGGCGGCGTCATCGGATGGGTCGTCTACGTGGTGTGCTTCCATTTCATCCCGCTCTCCAATCCGCTTGCGCCGCTGATGTCGACGGTGGGGATGCTGCTCCTGATCGACGAGGTGATCGTGCACCTCACCGCCGGCATGCCGCAGAACCATCCGGCGGTGTTCGACGATGTCATGCTGCGCTTCGGCGAATTCACGCTACGCGGCGATCTGCTGGTGGTGTTCGGAGTCGCGGTGCTGTGCATGATTGGGCTGCTGGCGCTGCTTTACCGCACGCGTCTCGGGCTTGCGACGCGCGCTGTAGCGCAGCACGCGCTCGCGGCCGAACTGTGCGGCATCCGCGTCGCCCGCGTGAATGCGACGACTTTCGTCGTCACCGGGCTTCTCGGCGGCATCGCGGGCGCGTTGATCGGCGCTTCGGTCGGTGCGCTGTCCCCTCTCCTCACCACGCCTCTCACGGTCAAAGGGCTGATCGTGACGGTGATCGGCGGACTAGGCAGCATTCCAGGCGCCATCGTGGCGGGGCTGCTGGTCGGCGGCTTCGAGAACGTGTTCCAGCAGTTCCGAGGCGTCACCGAGCGCGACCTGTACGTGATGCTGCTGCTGTTCGCGTTCCTGGTGTTTCGGCCGGGCGGCTTGTTCTCGGCAAAAAGCTGATGGATTTCTATTTCGGGCTGGGGCAGACGGTCGGGATTCATACGCTTCTCGGCTTGTCGGCCTACATCGTGCTGCTCACCGGGCAGGTGAGCCTGGCGCAGGCCGCGTTTTTCGCCATCGGCGCCTACGCGGCTGGCATGCTCACTGTGCTCGCAGGCTGGCACGTCGTGCCGGCGCTCGGCGTCGGCAGCGCCCTTGGGGCGGTCACGGCCTGCGCGGTGGGCTTTCCCGCGCTGCGCGTCAAGGGGCTCATGCTGGTAGTTGCCACGCTCGCCTTCGGCGAGGGCGTGCGCCTGTTTTTCTTCAACTTCGACTATCAGGTGGCGAAAGGCGGCATCCAGGTCGGGCCACTGGGCGGCGAAGGGTTCCGCCAGATCCGCTTTTTCCCCGAGCACGGCTGGACCACCGGCGGGGTAATGCTGTTCATCTGGGTGCTCATGATCGGCGTGGTGGCGCTGCTCTGGTGGTTCGACCGCTCGCGCTACGGCGCCGTGCTGCGCGCGGTCGGGGAGGACGAGGTCGCCGCGCAGTCAGTCGGTATCAATTTGACCGCGGTCAAGGTGAGTGCCATGACGGTGGGTGGCGCGATCGCCGGCCTCGGCGGCGGGCTTTATGCCCATTACACGACCCATATCGAGCACGCCAACTTCAATGTGCTCCTCGCCACGTTCGCCATCGCCTACCCCATCGTCGGCGGATTGCGAAATGTCTTCGGCACGCTGGCGGCGGTGATCTTCGTCCAGGCATTCCTCGTCGAAGGGCTGCGCTTCCTCGGCGATTGGCGCAACCTCCTGTTCGGCGCGCTCATCGTGCTGGCGATGAACCTGCGGCCGCACGGCCTGTTCGGGAGGCGCGGTGCTTGAGCTCAGAGCGGTGTCGCGCCATTTCGGCGGCGTGCGTGCCGTCGACGGGCTCGACTTCACGGTGAACCAGGGCGAGATCGTCGGCCTGATCGGCCCGAATGGCTCGGGCAAGAGCACCATCGTGAACCTGGTCGCCGGACTGTTTCCGCTGACGGCGGGTGAAATCAGGTTCAACCGGCAGCCGCTGGAGGATATCCCGGTCCACCAGCGCCTGCAGCTCGGCATCGCGCGCACGTTCCAGAACATCCGGCTGTTCGGGCAGCTCAGCGTCTGGCAGAACCTGTGGGTGGCGCAGAACTCTCCCGAGGACCGCTCGCGCCGCGGCTTCTTTTCGCGCTGGCTCGGCGGACAGACGCAGGTGCGCGAGGAGATCGCGCAGTTGCTCGAGTTTTCGGCCTTGGGCCACAAGCAGAGCGAGCTCGCGGCCAACCTGTCCTTCGGGGAGCAGCGCAGGCTGGAACTCGCGCGCGCGCTCGCTGCGAGGCCGAAGCTCCTGCTGCTCGACGAACCTGCTGCCGGGATGAACGCCGAGGAGATCGGCCAGCTGAGACAGAGGATTCTCGACTTGCGCGCGAGAGGAATCACGATCGTGCTCATCGAACACGTGATGGAGCTGGTGATGGGCGTCACCGACCGCATCGCGGTGCTCAATTTCGGCCAGAAGATCGCCGAGGGCACACCGGCGCAGGTCCAGAATGACCCCGCAGTGAAAAAAGCCTACCTCGGCGGGGCCTGAAATGCTCACGGTGCGCGATCTGGTCACTACCTACGGAAAGATCGAGGCGCTGAAGGGCGTGTCGCTGCAAGTCCGCGAGGGCTCGATCACCTGCGTGCTCGGGCCGAACGGCGCCGGCAAAACCACGCTCATGATGACCATCGCCGGAGTACTCAGGCCGAGAAAGGGAACCATCGCGTTTCGCGGCGAGCCGATCGCCGCGTTATCACCGCACGCGATCGTTGCCCGCGGCGTCGCGCTGGTGCCGGAGAACCGGCTCGTCTTCCCGCACATGAGCGTGCTGGAGAACCTGCACGCCGGCGCCTATCAGCGCAAGGACCCCTATCAAAACGATCTGGACAAGATCTTTGCCCGCTTCCCGCGTCTGAAGGAGCGTGCGTCGCAGCACGCCGGAACGCTTTCCGGCGGCGAGCAGCAGATGCTCGCCGTCGCGCGCGCGCTGATGTCGCGCCCCAGGCTCCTGCTGATGGACGAGCCTTCTCTCGGACTGGCGCCCCTCGTGGTGGAGGAAATCTTCCGCACCATCGCCGAGCTGCACCGCGACGGGACCACCATCCTGCTGGTGGAGCAGAACGCGCACATGGCGCTCAAGGTGGCGCAGCACTTCTACCTCATCGAGCAGGGCCGCGTGACGTTCAGCGGCGATCCCGGCTCGCTCGCCGAGGACGAGCTGATCCGCCGCGCCTATCTCGGTTCGGCCAGGGCTTGATCGATTTTCTCCAGAACACGCTCGACGGGCTGGCGCTCGGCGCCTCCTATGCGCTGCTCGCGCTCGGTTTCACGCTGATCTTCGGCGTCCTGCGGCGCGCCAACCTGGCCTACGGACCGGCGATCATGTTCGGCTGCTATTGCGCGACCTGGGCGTATCTGAAAACAGGGCTCGGCCTTCTTGCCCTGGCCCTGATTGCAATGGTCGGTTCGATGCTCGCCGGCGTTTACGTGGAGAGACTTTGCTTTGCCCCGCATCGCAAGGGCGCCGCCGCGGCGGCAATGGTGGCGAGCTTCGCGCTGTGGATGCAGTTCGAAGAGCTGGCGACGCTCGCCTTGCCGCGCCATCTCTATGCATTTCCGGCGCTTTACGAAGGAGGACCTCTAAGCCTCGGCAGACTCGGCTTGCGCATCGAGTCCCTCGTCATGCTGGTTGCGGCGATCCTGGTCGGCACGGCCCTGTGGGGAATTCTTTACCGCTCGCGCTTTGGTACCGCGGTGCGCGCGGTGATCGACAGTCCGGCCGCCGCCGAGCTGTCCGGCATCAACGTGTCGGCGGTCTCGCTGCGGGTCTTCGCCCTCGCCTCCGCGATCGGCGGGCGGACGGGCTTTCTCATCGTCTCCGGCAACGAGCAGGTCACGCCGATGCTCGGCATGTGGTCGACGCTGAAAGGCATGCTGGCGATGATGCTCGGCGGGCTCGGCTCCCTGCCCGGCGCAATCGCCGGCGGGGTCGCGCTCGGCCTGATCGAGGCACACAGCCAGTGGTCCCTCGGCCCGCAGCTCCGCGACTTCATCGCCTACCTGCTGCTTTTCATCCTGCTTGCCGTCCGCCCGCCATGGATGAATACGCGATCGGCGTACTGACGAACATCGGCCTGTTTTCGTTCGTCGCGCTGTCGGCCTGGCTGCTGCTCGTCGCCGGCGAGCTTTCCTTCGGCCAGCAGGCGTTCTTCGGTGTCGGCGCCTACGCCGCGGGCATCTGCACCGCGATGCTGGGCTGGCCGCTGCCGCTTGCCGCGCTGGCGGCAATGGCGCTGGGCGCCGCCGCCGCGACCCTGGTGGGCCTGCCGACACTGCGCCTGCGCGGGCTGTATTTCGCGATGGCGACGCTCGCCGCCGCGGAGATGCTGCGCATCCTGTTCGAGCTGTTCCACTGGCAGATCGCGCTCGGCGAAGAGAGGATCGGCCCCGACGGCACGCAGGGCTTCCGCGGCATCCGCTGGATGTTCGAGCGCAGCATCGAGCCGCTGGATTTTCTGGCGATCGTCTGGATTCTTCTCGTCGGCGTAGCGGTTATTTTTCTGCGCATCGAAAACTCGAGGCTGGGGGCGACGGTCCGGGCGCTCGGCCATGACCCGGAACTCGCCCGCTCGGCGGGAATCGACGTCGATCGCCTGAAGCTCGGCGTGGTGGCCGCGGGTGGCGCCCTCGCCGCGCTGGGCGGCGCGCTGTTTGCGCACCACAACACCTACATCGAGCCGCGCAACTTCGACATTATGCTCGGCGTGCACAGTCTCGCTTATGGCCTGATCGGCGGCCTCGGCACGGTGTTCGGGCCGCTGCTCGGCGTGGTGCTCGACATCGGCGTGCTCGAGGCGACGCGCTCGCTGCAGGGCTACCGCATGATCGTATTCGGCGGCCTGGTGGCGGTGCTCCTCGTGTTCAGGCCGCGCGGGCTGCTCGACGAGCGGGTGGTGCACTGGATAAAGTCGAGACTATGAGACTCATGCTTCTTATTTTTCTTTTCATCAGTGCACCGGTTCTCGCGCAACGTACTGAAGCCGACTTCAAATGCAACTACAGCGGAAAAGACTTCATCTATGACTGCATCATCCGCCTGAGCCGTGGCGGCGAGCCGCTGTCGGGCGCGCAGCTCAGCGTCGGCGCCGGCATGCCGTCCATGCCGATGGCGCACAACCTCAAGCCGGTGAAAGCCAGGCCCGGAAAGAAGCCGGGCGAATACGCAGCGCGGCTCGACCTCGAGATGCAGGGCGAATGGACCGTGAAGCTGAGGATCTCGGGGCCGGTGCGCGATCAGGTCGTCAAGAACGTCCGCTTCAACTAGACGATCCGGCATTGCTCCTCGAAGCCGAGCCGGGGGTTGCGCGGAAAGAGCTTCGCCGGGTCGCCGTAGCCCAGGTTGATGAGGAAGTTCGACTTCCACCTGCCGTCGGGAAAAAACGCCGCGTCCACCATCGCATTGTCGAAGCCCGACATCGCGCCGCAGTCGAGGCCGACCGCGCGCGCCGCGATGATGAAGTAGGCGCCCTGCAGCGTGCCGTTGCGGAAGGCGGTGATTTCGGCGAGCGCCTTCTTGTCCTCGCCGCGGAACCAGTCGATGGCGCCGGGGTTGTGGAACATGCGCGGCAGGTGCTCGTAGAACCGCGTGTCGTAGGCGACGATCGCGGTCAGCGGCGCTTGCATCGTCTTGTCGCGGTTGGTTTCGCTCAGCGCCGGCCGCAGCTTTTCCTTGGCTTCCCTGGAGCGCACGAAAACGAACCGCCCCGGCTGCGAATTCGCGCTCGTCGGCCCCCACTTCATCAGTTCGTGCGCCTGCCGCAGGGTCGCGTCGCTGACCGGCCGGTCGGTGAAAACGTTGTGGGTGCGCGCCGTGCGCAGGATCACATCCAGACATTTTTCGTCAGTCATAATCGCTCCGATGATCGATCTGGCTAGTGTAATTCGATCCGGCGACGGAATCATCTGCGGCCAGGCCTGCGCCGAGCCGCAGACTCTGATGGAGGCCCTGGTCGCGCAACGCGCGGCGTTTTCCGGTGCCGGCGTATTTCTCGGCATCAACTATGCCGGGATCGTGCAGCCCGGGCATGCGGACCATCTAAGGCTGTCCGCGTACTGCGGCATCGGCCATAACCGCGCGCTCGCCGATGCGGGCGCCCTGGAGGTCCAGCCCGTGCCCTATTCGCGGCTCGGAGCGCTGATTCGCTCAGGCGCGATCCGCGCCGACGTCGTCCTGGTGCAGGTGAGCCCGCCCAACGCGCGCGGCGAATACAGCCTGGGGCTGGCGGCCGACTACCTCGTCCCGGCGCTGGAGACCGCTCGCGTGGTCGTGGCCGAAGTGAACCAGGAGGTTCCCTGGACCCATGCCGACAAACTCCTGCGCCACGAGGACTTTTCGCTGCTGGTCGAGTCGTCGAGGCCGCCCGCCGCCCCGCGACCGGACAAGTCAGGATCCCTCGAACAAGCCATTGCGACCCAGGCCGCGCGGTTCATCCCGGACGGGGCGACGCTGGAATTCGGCATCGGCGCGCTGCCGGAGGCAGTGTGCCGGGAACTGGCAACCCACTCGCGCCTGTCGGTGCATTCGGGCACCGTGGGCGACGCCGTGGTCGATCTGCTGCAAGCCGGCGCGGTCGCCGGAGTGGATTGCGCCCTGTTGATCGGCACGCGCAGGCTGTTCGACTTCGCGCGCGAGAATCCAGCGATCCGGCTGCGCTCCTCCGAGTACACCCACGCTCCGCGCGTGCTCGCCGGCATCGATCGTTTTATTGCAGTGAACTCGGCGGTGGAAGTGGATTTCACCGGCCAGGTCAATGCCGAAGTGGCGCGCGGCAGCTACGTCGGCGCGGTGGGCGGCGCGCTCGACTTCGTGCGCGCGGCGAATCAGTCCGCGGGAGGTGCAGCCATCACCATGGTGCCCGCCTCGCGCGTCGTGGAGAAGCTCTCCGGCCCGGTGGCGACGCCGCGCAGCGAAGCCGGGATCATCGTCACCGAGCGCGGCGCCGCCGACCTGCGCGGCTGCAGCCTGCGCGAGCGCGAGCGCCGCCTGCGCGCCATCTCCTAGCGGAAGTTGCGCA
>WNFI01230369.1_pt1 | contig 41395 bp, 36 predicted proteins | sample 5400471 | NCBI WGS metagenome assembly WNFI01 (sample SAMN13153348, study PRJNA577476) | soil metagenome | isolation source: 100 cm saprolite on Douglas fir-dominated hillslope | place: USA:California | collected 2013-09-17 | reverse complement strand
ACAAGCTGGCTGGATTCGAATCTCTATTGGGTTGTTTTCTAGAATTTTACAATAAAACTACCAATAGCGATAAAAATAAAACCCGCTTCTGGAGCGGGTCTTGAATTATGGTCGACTTGGCAGGACAGTTTTCGAACCATTTTAGAGCTGATTTGCAAAAAATCGCTACTCAATTTCCGTTGTAACTCTCGCGAACCATGGCGGCCATTTCTTTTTTGCTCCAAAAGCCTCGTCTCCATTTTGTATTGGGCTTCCAATATTTATCAATTTCATATAATCTTTTCTTTTTATATAACAACTTCGTTGGGTAAGGTTGAATGTTCTGCCCTCCGGAGTAGAGTACATTCAAGTTTATAGTAATTCGCTCCGGTATATCATCTACTGAAAGGATTAACGAATCGCCAATCTGCGCGTTTTTGTTGCATAGCTTACAGTGTCATAGACGGGAATCATGTCAAAGTATACGGTATCTTTTGTGATTCTCCACTTTCCTTTGGTCCAGCTTCCCTGTAAGTCAAAATGCCAGGAATATTTGAATGTTGAGTCAGGAGCGATATTTAAGGATCCGCCAAAATAATTACTGTAATGACCCGCAACTTTGTTTTGGGCATTAAGAGACATACAGATAACAATAAAATATAGAAATGGCACTACTCTCATTGGGCCACGAAATATGCAGAAATCCTAGTTGTATTCCAACCATTTAAAACTTTGATCATCAATTTATAACAAAAAATGAATGTCTTTAAAAAAAATGAAACCCGCCGTGGTGGCGGGTTTTAAAACATAGTCGACCTAGCAGGACATTTTTCGAACCGGTTTATTAAGGATATACAGTTAATCGTCGCTGGCAGTTCGTATAAAATTGAATAAATATTATTATAAGTTATTTATATTCAATATATTAAGTAACATCTTACACTTATATTTCGAATAAGGACACAGCAGTAATGGCCGGCTAGTGCCAGGGAACATGCTGTTTTGGGATATGCTTCCTTATTATCAGTAAATGGCTTTTCAGGAGATTTTTTAAAGCAAGTGACTCAGCATTAATTCTAATCGAATTTTGTACATTCGGATACTAAAAATTAAGACCGTAGCCAATGTGAATGAAAAAACTTTGTCGCTGCAATATAATTGCGTTGACCATAAAACTTTGAACGTCTCAGATGCCTATAAAAATTAATGTTCCGTTTAGCCAAAAAGACGAGGCAAAGCAAAAAGGAGCTACCTGGATGAATGATGCAAAAACATGGGTAATTCCTGATAATATTGAGAACATAGATCCTTTCGATCGCTGGTTGCCGGGAGATGGTTTTATTGTCAAATATCCCTATCTTATCTGTAGGAGCAGCCGTAAATGCTGGAAATGCCAAAAAGAAACGCCACTAATCGCATTGGCCGCAAGAACTTACTACACATGCCATTTGGCATTGGAAATAAATCTTAAATGGCAAAAGATTAAATACCCGGCTTTTTTTATAGGTATCCGATATATGGACCCCATACTTTTGCCTCTACTAAAAGAAAAATATCCCTTTTATCGGGAGATGCCCGCAAAAAAAACAGGAATACTCACCTGGGTGAACGCCTGCCACTATTGCCAAACTATACAAGGGGATGACTATAATACAAACGACTCCGGTTCTCCTTTTGGAGGATACCTAAATGAAAAGAAAACATTGTTCAGAGGTAAAAATATGGAACAAATTCAACTCAGATTTGACTATTATATAGATGGAGTGGTATTTGAAGGAGATTATTATTGGGATGGCTTCTCTGAGGCCGAATAAAAAAACGGCAGTAAAATTTTCGCTATGAAGAGATTAGCTTCAAAATATCCTGAAGATGCGTATGAGATGGTTCTTAATAGTGAATTGGATTTAGGTGAATTTTTAGCCTTAGTCCTTTACGACGATACTTATTTTAATAAGATATGCGAGCAACTTTCCTCTTACCACAACTTGGACAGGATGCTTCCTTTAATAAGCGATTTTACTATTCCAAGGGCTGAATATGATGGTAAAAATGGGCTGGTAAAATTGGCGTATAAGGCTTTCTATAAATTTTATGAGGGTGAAACTGATGAAGAAGTAATTAGAGATTTTTACACAAATGTTAGTTTCACGATAGATACAAACTCGAAGCAACTAGTTTTTTGGTTTCCTCTTTTTTCGTAGGCTAAGCCCGCTATCGAAAAACAAAAACCTCCGCAAGTGCGGAGGTTTTTATCAGCTTTAGACTCAAGTCGACTTGGCAGGACGAAATTCGAACCGCCATTTCCTAATGGGCTTAAAGGGGCTTTCGAACATAGTAATGTGAAAACCAGCACTTTCGTGTACACTGCTTATGGTATAATACCAATCAACATTTAATAGAAATTGGCAATATATGCAAGAGTTGGAGTGGTGCGACTCATCCATCCCCCAAAATCCCCCCCGACGAAAGCCACGAAATTGTCGCCCACATTTACTCACTGTTCTCCCAGCAGCATTTCCGCTTCTAAATCGATACAGGACAAACCGTGGATTTCCAAATCCAGACAAAATTTTCAAAAACCTAAATTATTTAGTATTTTTATAACCTGTGATACAGCGCCCGCGCACACACGATTATTGGAGCCTCGGCAACACGATAAAAGAGCTTAGGCTTTTTTGCCGGCGAAATAAAAAGCTGGTTAAGACCTGCTTTGCCTCCAGCTTGTTGGTCCGGCATGATCCCCAATTGTATAAGTCCGCACAAAAGCATGGGGGCATTCGGAAATTGAACAGCAACTATAACTTAGGAATGAAATTAAAGCCCCGTTATCTATCCGAAAGCCAGATATGCAAAGAATTGAAAAAAGTTCAGATGACCGGTCACCCGCTTACCCAGTCCTCACTCGTCACATTAAGGAGATTCGACATTTTAAATTCGATCCGGCTATTCGGAACCCTATCTTCCTTTAAACAAAAGTTAGGCCTTCCTTTTAAAAAACATACCCGTTGGACCAAAGAAAGTATCCTCCGGACTTATAAATCTCTCTATGTCAAATGGGGCGTAATTCCTACTAATAATCTGCTGATCGAAAATGGGCACGGAGGTCTTCCCTCAGCCATCCGTAATTATTTTGGAAGTTATCAGACGCTGCGAAAACAATTAAATATCCCCGCACGCAGAAATGCAGATCATTACTGGACGGAAGAAAATACAATAAAGGAGCTGAAGAAGTTTTGCCGGAAGCACAAAAAACTAATAAAGGCAACATCTGTTTATGGGGCCCTCGAACGACAAAAAAGACAGGATCTACGCACGGCAGTCAGCATCTGGGGAGGGCTTCGTAAAATGAATGGCCGGTTTGATTTGGGGATGAAGTTACAGGGTGATGCTCCTTCTGAAGAAGAACTTTTGAAAGAGCTCGAAAAACTGCAGAGGGCCGGGCATCTCATTACTCAAAAAGGGTTGTTGAAGATCGGAAGAAGCGATTTATTAACGGATATGGCCAAATACGGATCTATGAATTCCTTCAAATCCAGATTAGGGCTGCCAATAAAGAGACATCGCTTCTGGTCTGAGGAACGGATCCTGGAAATGATACGGCCTATAGTCGATCAGCTCGGGTTTATGCCTGGCCTCTCGATGCTTGCGGCCATGGGCAACGGTGATTTGGGCCGCGCAATTTCGAAGAAAGGAGGTTTTCGGAAATTTGCCGGTCAACTGGGTACTATACTGTCCCAATATTATATTGCCAATGACGGTCATTGGATGAATAGCGCTTATGAATGCATCTTCGATAATATCCTTTTTAAACATAATATCCGTCATGCAGTCCACGTGGACCTTTTCAAGGGATATAAATATCAGTGTGATTTTCTTATTGGAGATACCTATATCGAGATCGTGGGATTTGACAGGAAGGGGCATCCGCAATATTTCCTGAACCTGGATAAGAAAATTACCTTGTACGAGCAGCATGGGTATGATTACCTGGTTTTCGAAAAAAAGGTCTTCACTAAAAACATGAACAACGTGGAACAACGAATCCTGGCAATGCTAGGAGATCTTACTTTATGTACAGGTAAGAGGCGCTTTTCTGCAGTCAGCGCCGCGACAGATATCAGGCCTTCCATTTATTGGGTCGATTTGGAAAACATAAAAAAAGAGTTGCAACCCCTGATCTCGAAATACGGAGGCCGGATGCCGTTGGATGCAGAGCTGCGGAAAGAAAAGAAATCGGGACTCATCGGGGCGATCTACCGATACCACGGTTCCTTTTTTGAGCTGGGAAAGAAGATGAATGTCCCTGTATTGAACAAGCCCAAAGGGTTGTATTCAGGAAATAAGGCATTAGCGACGTACAAGGAAGCTTGTCTTTCACAGGGCAGGTATCTCACATACAAAGACTTAGTTAAAGAGAAGCTCTATGGTTTGATAACGGAAATTTCAAAGAAGCAGGGAGGCATGTTTAAATTCCGTCAAAAATGCAGTTTGAATTTCCCTCAGACCCGAACGGAATACCGAGCTTGGCCGATAGAAAAGGTAGTGCAGGAATACCGGGAATTATGTGAGCGTAAAAGACGCTTTCTCACAAAAAAGGAGCTATTGGCGATGGGTGCCGCACCACTGGTGAACGCCATTGGAAGAAATCGCGGTATCTATGAGATTCGGGAACATACAGGGCTGAACTTACCTCATAAGGTTTTGCCGCCAGGCTATTATACTACTGATTCCACGGTCGATCGGTATAGAACGCTATGTCTGGAGAAAGGATACTTCCTTACCAAAAGAGAATTATCAGCTCATTTCCCCCCAACCTTACTGGGTTTTATCACTGAGAATATAGGGCTAGGCAAAATGCGGAAACTGACTAAATTAGAATATAAGGTGAATAAAATGACTCGCAAAAAAACGTATTCGGTAGAAAAGGCAGTCAGTGATTATAAGCGTTTATGTCTGGAAAGGAATTATTTTTTAACCCGAAAAGAATTGATAGCGGCGAGAGAAGATAGACTAGCACAACTTATTCTTACACGCATTGGTTATAGGGAGATTCGTAAATTAACCGGCCTGACCATCTCCTTAAACAAGGAACCCAAAAGAACGGCCGCAGCTGAAAGAAAAGAGAAGGCAGTAAAAGAATACACGGCCTTATGTAGAAAAAAAGGAAAATTTCTTCACGAAATGGAATTGACGGCAATGGGTTTCTCTTATTTGGCAGGAGTCATTCTCAGGAATGGTGGATTTGCGGATTTTAAAAATTTATCCAGCCTAGATTATCCGTCGGGAAAAATCAGCGATGAATACAGCAAGGAACAGACAGTGACTACCTATAGGAAGTTGTGCCGGGAAAAAGGATATTTCCTCACTCCCGCCAGCCTGGTCCGGCAGGGATGGGCAAAACTGGCGACGGCGATAAAATACTGGGGCGGGTTTGCCGGCATCCGTGAAATGACAGGGCTCAATCTTCCGGTACGCCGGGCGGATGATTCCTATACGGTCCGCCAGGCCGTCCGGGAATTCAGACGGCTCAGCAGTAGCAATGGCGCTTTTTTCTCAAAAAATGATTTTATCGCCATAGGCAAGATTAAATTGGCTTGGTTTATCCAGAATAATGGGGGTTACCGGGAATTTCAAAGACTAAGCGGTCTGAGCATAAGAAAAATGCACAAGAAAAATCAGAAGAACGAATATTGATCCGTCGAATTGATCCTAATGATGCTGGCAAAACGGAAATTTATTACTGGCTAAGTTGGGCAGAGATGCAACATACTAAATTTGAAGAATTAGACTCATGAGTTTGGAGAACGACTTGACAGGATTCAAACCACTGATACTTTGATTAACAAAGGAATAGCTGCAACAAAAGATGGATATCAATCCTTCTCGAACCCCAAAAACCCGCTCTGGGAATGGGCCGGTAAAATCAGTCAAAATATGGACGACCTGGCAGGACGAAACTCGAACCGTTTTTGGCTGGACTTAAAACTAATCGTCAATATTAGAGCTAATTGGGTTGCCTCTTTTTTTTCTCCCTCAGGAACCGCAATTGATACAAGTGGGAATATTTTCATTGGAGATCCGGGAAATAATTTGAGAAGATTATGCGCTTTTGTAGTCTAATTTCGTTAATTGCTTTCAGATAAAAGCTTTTGAATTACTTCAAATTTCCAGACAACTCCCATTTCCACAGATGAATTACTTCCCGAAAATATTCCTAAAAGAATTCCATTTGATTCATAATCCGCGTAATCTCTGGATTTCCTATCAATTCCAGAAAATTTGCCTTTCAAAAAGACTGGGGACCCTGACATTCCTGGATGAGTATGAGCATCAATGAGAAATACAGGTAATCCGAGTGGTTCATCTTCATAAATGCTTGATAATATTCCGTATTTCCAAATAGGATAATTTTTTGATGAAGTAAAGCCTAATGGATACCCGGAAAGATATAGGGGAGTAGTAGTGATTAAAAGCATTTGCTTCTCTATTAGTGCAGTATCCATATTGGCTCTATACATCGAAATGTCTGAAGTATCAATCAATTTTAAGGATACCACGTCCGCTGGTTTAGAATTAGGCAGAATAACCTCATTCCATAAATGAACATTATTCTTAAATAAAGGTTCCTTTTTCTCCACCCATTCACCTAGGCTCCCTTTTTTATGAGCCAAAATTACAACCTCATCTGGTACTCTATGGTTAATTGAATCCTCGTATTTCTGAGTATAATAGTCGATGCCAGTAAAGTTATGAAGGTTTGTAATTAAATAATTAGTACCATTTTGACTCATTATAAAGCCAGTACCACTGCCAAAAATTTGATGATTGCTTAATAGTATAATTTTTAAGCTAATTAGATCAGAAGGAGAAACCCCTGCACTCTTCTGTGCTAGCAATGGTTTGAACGTGATTATAAAAATTATAATCATAAAAATTATTCTCATTTCTGTATATGTTTTAATATTATTAATTGTTATTCAAAAACAATATATATTAAACATCGGCAAATACTAATTATAAAAAAACCGTTTTTAAACGGTTTTTTTATAATTAAATTAAGTTTATAACTTATTACCATTTGGTTGGAATAAGTAGTTCTCTCACATCAATTTTAAGATATTTTGATATAGCAAATAACTTCTCAACCGAAGGCTGCATATCATTCGTACACCAACGCGATACAGTCTGTGGAGCGATCCCCAAGGCCTCAGCTAATTCCTTGTTAGTAACACCTTTCTCAGCCAGGACGGCTTTTATTCTATTGTATTGTCCCTTTTTCATTTATAAGATTCTTCCCAAATATAATAAGACAAAATTTCTCGATTTTAGCGATCAAAATACCGCATTATATTAATAAATAAACATTTTGTATCAACTAAATGATTTTATACGTTACTTTTGTGATGTAAAAAAGTATTTTTAAACCTTAAATAGTTATCCTATGCCACAATTACAACAGGCGGATTTGGATAATCTACTGATCCGGCTATCCGCGGAACAAATATCTCACCCCTATGGAGTCTTCGAAGATTTATGCAGCGCATTCAGACTAGGCCAGTTAAGAAATGCCCTAACCGAAATGATGGAAACTTGCCTTACAGGTGAAGGTGAGGCTTTCCAAAAGGCCGAAAAAAGAGCCGATATCTTGTATATCTGCAAATTCATTGAGAAAGCTCTTGAAGCCATTTTCCTTATCATGAGCCGGAGAAAAGTCGACCTGGATAATTTAAGTTTTAGTCAGGGATCATAATCGTTCCTTGACGTCTTTTGGTATCTGATAGTAATCAGATGCCCGACAAATATACATCTTGCCTACCTGTTGGATTCGAGGAGACGCGGCGCATTTAATAGGGAAATGGTGTACATAATGTTCATTGACTGGCTATGAATTTACAAGTGGGTTAAGCGTTTTAATGGCTTAAAGCATAAAGAAAGCTCAGCGGGCTGTTTGGAAGTATGAAAGCCACTCCATCTGGCGACCTAAGCACGTTACCGGGCTTTTATACTTCCGAACGGCCCAAGGCAAGGCGAGGGAATGCCGGGCTTTATCCTACTGCTGATCCGCCGGTTCGGCCTTAATATCTGCCGGAGCGAAGCGGAGGCAAAATCAAACAGACAGGCGGCCGGGCACTTGCGGGTGGCGGACAAAATGAGGCAGCGAGTGGACGGGGCCTTAGCCCCGGACACGAGAGCTGCCCGAACGAAGGCAGGGGGAGCTGCAAGGGGCGTGACAGGTGGGCAATTGATAGAGCCGGGGTGAAGGGACGGAAATTGACAACACCGGGACCACCTGGCGCAGCGCTTGCCGATCCCTGCCGGAGTGAGACCATTCTTCCCGAGTGTCTGCAGGACGTAAAAGTGGGTTTTGGGTTCGAAAGAGATTGAAGACGTAAAAGTAGCTTCAGGACCTACAAGTGTTTTAAGGCTTAGAAGTGTCTTCATGAGTTGTCCCTATATAGGTCAAGTAACGAGTGTTACAAGTGCGTAATTTTAATTCACGGGAGAAAGGAGGTGCCTTATGTCTTTTTGGCATTCTTACCTGGGTGGCAAGAGGATGGACAGCTCGTTTTTCTCGCGCGTAAATTGGTATTCGCGTATCGAGAATTATAAGCAGATGTGCCACTTTCGGACATCTTGCCGATTCTCAGTGGCACGAAATATTTGGAGGGTTTTAGTATCATCGTTCACCTTGATTTCAGAGACTATTTGCCGCGGAAAAAATAACAGACAAAAAGTCACAGCAGGTAGCATGGATGAAATGCACCTCACTCAATTCTGTATAGGCTCCGTACCCGACAAGTAAGTAATTTTGGGAATCGTTTGACCTTAATAGTGGGCATGGAAAGTGGGAGAGAAAGAGGTATGGATCCTCTGGTGCAAGACCAGGAGGAGCAGGCGCAGGCTATTCTAAAACCTGAGAAGGTTATGGAGACGCTGAAAGCCCAAGGCATCATCATAAGCTATGAACAGGCAGAACTGGTCGGGTTGTTCCTTCACCAACTTTCAAACATTATTGTATCTCAATTCTTACAAAATGAGCAAGATCGCTGATTTGTACATCCGCGTAAGCACGGATGAACAGGCTGACAAAGGATATAGCCAACGTAACCAGGAAGAAATGCTGCGCAAGTATTGCAACATCAATAGCCTCCAGGTGCGGCAGGTCATTTTTGAGGATCATTCCGCTAAGACCTTTAACCGGCCAGAATGGAAAAGTCTTTTACTCTCCCTAAAGAAGAAAAAGCATGGTTCCGACCTGGTGCTATTCACCAAGTGGGACCGGTTCAGCCGCAATGCGGGGGATGCCTATCAGATGATCAATGTCCTCCGCAGATTAGGAGTAGAGCCCCAGGCTATCGAACAGCCATTGGACTTGTCCATCCCGGAAAACAAAATGATGCTGGCTTTCTATCTGGCGGCTCCGGAGGTGGAGAATGACCGGCGAGCCCTAAATGTTTTCTTCGGCATGCGCAGAGCGAAAAAAGAAGGCCGTTATATGGGACTGGCTCCCATTGGATACATGAACAAGACCGACGAGCAAGGAAGGAAATTTATAGCCCCTAAAGAGCCCCAGGCCACTATTCTGCGCTGGGCATTCGAAGAACTGGCCAAAGGGACTACCAATACCGAAAAAGTCTTTACGATGGCGAAAGCAAAAGGACTCACGTCCACTAAAAGCCTATTTTGGTTTGCCGTCCGCAATCCGGTCTATTGCGGGAAAATATTCATTCCTCAACACAAGGACGAGGAAAGCCGGTTTGTAAAAGCGCAACATGAACCCATCATATCCGAAGCGCTGTTTTATGAAGTACAAGACACGCTGGACGGCAGGGGCAGGAGATATAAAGTAAAATCAGTAGCCAATGAATCCTTGCCGTTACGAGGCTTTTTGATCTGTCCCAAATGTGGGAAGCCCTTATGTGGCAGTGCATCCAAAGGCAGGAACAGATATTATCCGTATTATCACTGTGTAGGTGATTGCTCCTGCCGGTTCAGGGCAGACAAAGTCAATCAGCTCTTTGTAACAGAGCTAAAGAAATACATTCCCCGGCCTGAGTTGAAAGAGCTTTTCCGGATCAGTTTGTCCAAGGCTTTCACCAGTCAAACCAATACCCAGCAGGGCGACAAGAAACAATTGGCGGCAGACATCAAGGACCTGGAAGCCAAACTGGCGAGAGCGCAGGATTTGCTGTTATCCGGACAGATCGAGCCGGAAGACTACCGGGATATGAAGGCGATCAACACGGAAAAGTTGAACCGGCTACGGGTCAAACTGGATAGCTTATCGATCCAACCGATCTGTATTGATCAGCTATTGAAAGAAGGATTGGATAATCTGTTTCAGCTAGACACGATCTATGAAAACGGCTCGATTGAAGTTAAACGGCAGGTGATCGGTTCGATGTACCCGGAAAAATTATGTTTTGACGGCGAATGTCTTCGAACCACGCGGATCAATGAGGCGGTAAGGATCATATACACGATGGGCAAGGATTTGCCGGAAAATGAAAAAGGACAAAACGGAAATTTTTCCATTTTGTCCTCTCAAGTCGGGATGGCAGAATTCGAACCTGCATACTCACAAGCTATAATAAAGGGTGTTGGTTCCTTCCGGAAGATCTCCACTGTCAGCCGGATGAAGGGCGAGCGCATTAGCATACAGACCCAGCCGGCTATCGCCGGAGCCATTGATATCGATAGTTTGTAGTCTTGCTGGTGAGCCGATAAACTGCACTGGGAAGAACTCGTCCAGGGGTGTCTTCTTTTTTCGGCCGCTGTCCAAGGGGAGGCCCATGGGCATAGGAGCAGCCAGGCCAAAACAGGCATGCAGATAATGCTTTATCAATAGCACGAAGCCCACCATACCCGAAAAGGGATTGCCGGGCAGGGCAAATACCATCGCTCCGCCGGGTGTAATACCACACCAGACGGGTTTGCCTGGCCTAATGGCTATCTTATGAAAGAGTGGCTTCACGCCCAGCTCCTTCAGGATCCCCGGTACATAATCGGCGTCGCCGGCAGATACGCCGCCGCTCAGCAAGATGATATCGGCGCTGGTGATGGCCTTCGCCAGAGAATATCGCAGGGCGTCTTTCGAGTCCGGCAGGTGTTCGTATAGTACAGGGCTTATCCCCCACTCTTTCAGGAGGGATTGGAGGATCCACCGGTTGCTGTTGCGGATCTGGATAGCGCTGACCGGTGCATCTACCGGAACGACTTCATTGCCGGTGGTAAATAAAGCTACACGGGGCAGCTTTTCCACCAGGCATTCGTTGTTACCCAAAGAAGCCAGGATGCCTATTACCGCCGGACCAATGCGGGATGGGACGCCGATGGCTATGTCGCCGGCCTGCAGATCTTCTCCCTGCCGGGCTATGTTTTGAAAACGCTGGCAGGAAGATAAGAGGATCGTGACGTTGTGAGATGATTTTACGGACGACGCTGTTTCTTCTTCTGATGGAGCCGGATCATCGGTATCTTCTCTTCTTATCACGGTGTCTGCGTCAGGCGGGACGGCGGCACCCGTCATGATCTTATAGCATTTTCCCCGTGTGAGGGGCCTCGTCGCAGCGGCACCGGCATAAAGGATCTCTGCTACCTCAAATTGACGGAGACCTGCTTCCCAATCATTATACCGAATCGCATAACCGTCCATCGTAGCCCGATGAAAAGGCGGATAGTCCCGATCTGCCAGGACAGTGGCCGCCAGCACCCGTCCGTAGGCTTGTTCCAAACCAATCTTCTCCTGTCCGAACGAACGGGCCTGCTTTGCTACTATTTCCTGTGCTTGTTGGTAGGTGATCATATTAATGCCCTCCCCCCTTCATCATTTTCCGGGCGTGAAATACGGCTGGCAGGATCGCTTCCAGTGATTCCCGCGCGCCATCGCTGCTGCCGGGAAGCGTGACGATGAGGGTGTTAGCGATGGATCCGGCCACAGCCCGGCTCATCATCGCCATCGGGGTACGCATCTGTCCGTAAACACGCATCGCTTCCACAATGCCCTCCGCATCCCGTTCCAGGATTTCCCGGACGGCGCTGACGGTGTTATCCCGCGGACCGAGCCCGGTGCCCCCGGTGGTGAAGATGAACTGAATATCTTCGGCAACCCATTCCTGGATCTTAGTTTGGATTTTTGCTTTATCATCGGGAACGACCGCATAATGTACGACCCGGGCCTTTACCGCTTCCAGCATATCTTTGATCAGTTTACCGCTTTTGTCCTCCCGTTGTCCCGCAGCCGTGGAATCGGAGCAGACCAGCACGGCGCAGGAAGGAGGCGTAGCAAAATATTTTTCGCGGTCGCTCTTACCCCCTTTCTTCTCGAGCAAACGTATATGACCTATTTCGAGCGCTGTGTCTACCGGCTTCAGCATGTCATAGATCTCCAGCGCCGCTACGGAAACACCCATGAGTATTTCCATTTCAATGCCGGTGCGGCCGATGGAACGGGCCTGGCCCTGTATGACGATCCCCGTTCTATAAAAGACATCTTCTTTGAAGAGGTCGCTATGCAACTCCCTTTGCAGGAATTCAAATTGCATGTCCATGCCGTCAATGGCGACGGGGTGACAATGGGGAAGCAGCTGCGGGGTATGTTTGGCGCCCAGGAATCCCGCCGCCCTGGCCACATCGAAGAGGTTGCCCTTGGGTAGCTGATCGGTGCGGATCAGTTCGATGGTTGCCGGCGAGCAGAAGATGATGCCTGCCGCCCGGGCGGTTCGTAAGCTGATTTGTTTATGTGTAATGTCGCGCATAAGAAGTCAAAAGTCCGGATTTTTGGGGAAAGGATCAGATGTTATTTTGCTTATTTGGGAAGATTTGTTGATTGATCTGTTGCTGTAGCTGAGAAGCTGCTGTATTCTTTGAGCAATTCCGATTTTTCCAATTTGAATTTCTGATAGCCCTTTTCAAATTTGTCCCCTTTGGGAGTGCCTTTCTTTCCATATTGTTCATCGATAAAGTCGTCGCGTGTTTTCAATTGCTTTTTTTCATAGTAGGTTTATTTATTTTTTAACGAAAAAATACCGGAAGTTTTGAAGAATAAAAAAGCCACCTTATCGCAGGTGGCTATATCTTGGCTTGTTCAATTAGTTAAACCTTCCATTTCAGTTTAGCAACAACCTTGTTAGCTTCCTCTGTCTTTTCAGGGAACCAATCTACATCTGAAAGTTTATCAAGGGATTTATCCCTTATGACACGAACTCCAAATGCAGAAGCTCCTTTTAATTTTTTCTTTGCTTTCATGTTTACAAATTTAATTAATTTTTCTTTTAACAGCAAACCCATAATACTCCTTTCCTTTTTCAAATGGCTCAATCAGATAGTCGTCTTCCTTTAAATGTACCCCGTATATATCAAAATCCATACTTAATTTCTGAAAATGAATAGCTAAAGCCATTCGGTATAGTCTTGTTCTCCCATCTGTGCTACCCGTAAAAAACACCAATTTATCAGGATTTCTTGCCGTAAACTCATAGACTGCAACCGCGACGGTTGCCAGGATCTTATTTCTATCCCTATTATCATCTATAATATGATGATCAATACTACCATCCGGAAGCAAATTCCCAAATGACAGGTAATAAATGCCGGGATCATTCGTCTTGCGAAATTGAACCACCTTTAGTATCCTACCTTTAGGGCCAAGGCTATTAAACTTAAATTTAAATACATCGGCTGATGCCAAAAGAGGCGCATACCTTTCCTGTTTCATTTTTAAAAAATGACATTGCTGATCGCACAAACAAATCCCGTTACAAAGCGGAATTCCGGATTGTAAAAATCAAATTAGTTGAAAGCAAGGATTTGTGGCATTATTGTGGAGGTCACAAAAACATAAGACTCATCATGGAGCGCTGCTCTGATTGACAGCGTGGCGAGTTTTGCTAAAACAAAATTCAGGAATTATTTTCAAACTTTTAAAAAAACTTTTCAGCAAGAAATTTTTTAGTGAAGGAAAACAAGAATGCATTTAGAGCCCTATATACACTCTCCCCTCTTTTACTTTCACCGGATAGGTGCGGATCTGGTATTGGTCGTCGTTGAGGCAGGCGCCTGTCAAAAGGGAGAAGGTCCTTTTATGAAAGGGGCAGGCGACTTTGGGTTCGCATTGCTCGCCGGCGCTGCCGGTCATGCCGCGGGATAAGGCCATCTGTTGTTTATGCGGGCAGAGGTTCTGGGTAGCATACCACTGGCCCCGGCGGGAGAAATGGAAGATGGCGATCTGGTCGTCTCCATGGCTGACGCAGGCGCCGCCGTCGGGTGGGATATCTTCCACCCGGCAGGCCAGGAACCATTTCACATCGCGGGTGGTGGCCGCGGAGGGGATGCTGGTGGAAGCGGAAGAAGAGCCGGGTAGTATTTTTGCTGACATGTTGATCTATTTTTGTAACAGAAGTTTTGGGTTATGCTCGTGATATTTTTTCCGTTGGCGGACTTACCATTCCTTGGCCTTCACCTGTCCGCGCATCTCTTCGAAGGCCACGCCGGGATCTTTTTTCCGGGGGGCGTTTACGAAATGAACAAAGCGTTTGCGCAGCTCCGGGTTGTCCACCACTTCTTTCCATTCACAGGCATAGCTGTCTACCAGGGTCCGCATTTCCTCTTCCCATTGCGCTGCCATGCCCAGGCTGTCCTGCACGACGACATTTTTCAAATACGACATTCCCCCTTCCATTTTATTGAGCCAGGTGGCGGTACGGGTGAGCGGGTCGGCTGTTCGGATATAGAACATGAGGAAGCGGTCCAGGTAACGGAGACAGGTCTCCTTATCGATATCGGTAGCCAGCAATTGGGCGTGTTGCGGTTTGGAGCCTCCGTTACCGCATACATAGAGGTTCCATCCTTTTTCCGTAGCGATGATGCCAAAGTCCTTGCTCTGCGCCTCGGCGCATTCCCGGATACAGCCGCTTACGCCGCCCTTGATCTTATGCGGCGCCCGGATCCCCCTGTATCTTTCCTCCGCTTCGATGGCAAAAGATACGCTGTCGTGCAGGCCAAAACGGCACCAGGTACTGCCCACGCAACTTTTCACCGTCCGAAGCGCTTTCCCGTAGGCGTGACCGCTTTCGAATCCGGCCCGGATCAGTTCCTCCCAGATATCCGGCAGGTCTCCCACATGGGCACCGAACAGATCGATCCGCTGGCCGCCGGTGATCTTGGTATAGAGGTTATATTTTTTGGCTACTTTTCCCAGCACGATCAGTTTCTCGGGGGTGATCTCCCCCCCGGGAATACGGGGCACTACGGAATAGGTGCCTCCTTTCTGGATATTCGCCAGGTAGCGGTCATTACTGTCCTGTATAGTCGCCTGCTTCAGGATATTATCATTCCAGCAGCTCGCCAGGATACTGGCTACGACGGGCTTGCAGACTTCGCAGCCATCCCCTTTGCCCCAGCGGCCCAGCGCCTCATCATAGGTCCTCACATCGTGCAATTTCACCAGGTCAAAGACTTCCTGCCGGGAATGATCGAAATGTTCGCAGATCACATTGCGGACATACTGTCCATTGGCCTTCATCGTACCTACGATCAGGTCTTTCACCAGGGGGATGCAGCCTCCGCAGCCGGTGCCCGCTTTGGTACATTTTTTCATGGCTTCCACGGAATGGATACCCTTCTCCGTTACAGCCTGGCAGATCGCCTCCTTGGAGACGGCTTCGCAGGAGCAGATCAGCGCTTCATCCGGCAGGTTCATCACGCCGGCACCCCCTTCTGTTCCGCCCCGGCTGCCCAGGATCAGTTCTTCCGGATCAGGCGGCAGCAGGATCTTATTATTTACGGTCTGCAATAGTATATTGTAAGCGGCGGCATCCCCGATCAGAATGCCTCCCAGCAGGTACTTCCCGTCATTGCTGATATTGATGCGTTTGTAAATGCCTTTATGCCGGTCCTCGAATACAATGGTCCTGCATTCCGGTTCGGCTACAAAAGGTTCCCCGAAGCTGGCCACATCCACGCCGATCAGTTTCAGCTTGGTGCTCATGTCAAAGCCCCGGAATGATTTATTCCCCTTCTCCAGGTTCGCGGCGACGATCTCGGCCATTTCATAACCGGGAGCTACCAATCCATAAATCATACTATTGACCAGGGCGCATTCCCCGATGGCGAAAATATGGGGGTCGCTGGTCTGTAATTTTTCATTGATCAGGATGCCTCCCCGGGTGCCCACCTGCAGGCCGGCCAGCCGGGCCAGCTCATCGCGGGGACGGATACCTGCCGAGATCACCAGCATATCCACTTCCAGCCGGGTATCGTCAGCAAACTGCAGGGCCCTGATCTTACGCTCTCCTTCTATTGCCAGCGTGCTCTTGTTCAGGTGAAGTTGCAGTCCCAATTTTTTGAGCCGGGACTCCAGGGTATGGCTACCGGCGCTATCTATTTGCCGGGGCATGAGGCGGGAAGCGAATTCGACCACATGGGGCTGAGGGATGCCCAGGTCCAGCAAGGCCTTGGCGGCCTCCAATCCCAGGAGTCCGCCTCCCATTACGGCGCCGCTCAGCGCGCCGGCGGCATAGGATCGGATGAGATCGAGGTCTTCGATGGTCCTGTAAACGAATACCCCCTCCTTCTCGATACCATTGATATCCGGTACGAATGCCGAGGAGCCTGTCGCTAATACCAGGAAATCATAGGGCTGGCTGATGCCCTTTTGCGAATGGACGGTCCGCGCATTCCGGTCGATCTCCCGGATCGGGTCTCCCAGGTGAAGCACGATGTCTTTGTCATCATCAAACCAGCCTGCCATGGAAAGGCTCAGGTCGTTGGCCGATTTGCCGTTGAAATATTCGCTGAGATGCACTCTGTCATAAGCAGGCCTGGGCTCTTCGCCGAAAACGACCAATTGGAAGGAGGAGCTGGCAGCCATCAGTTTCTCACAAAACTTATGTCCTACCATACCATTACCGATCACCACTACCACGGGTTTGGGAGCACTGCTCATACGACGTTGTTTTACTGGTTAAACGTAATTTTTCAGATGGCGGCAATCGCAGGCAGTTCAAACAATCATTAGTGGATAAAACACATTATTATTATTGATATGTAATACTATTACACAATTATATGACATTTTTTTATCAAAAACATTGTTTATATAATAAAAAACATAGTGATGCCGATTATTTTAGGTAACTTGGTTATAACATTTACATCTAATTTATCAATATATGAATATACTCCCCCAACCGGAATTGCTGCTCGTAGGCGCCGGGCCCGGCGACCCGGAATTGATCACGCTCAAAGCCTACCGGGCCCTGCAGCAGGCCCGGGTAATCTTATATGACCATTTAGCCAATACGGTCCTGCTCGACTGGGCCCCCGCGACCTGCGAAAAGATCTACGTAGGCAAACTGCCTTATGGGGCCTATACCCCCCAGGAGACCATTCATGCCTTAATTAAGGAAAAAGCTTTTGCCGCCGGGCAGGTGATCCGGCTAAAAGGGGGAGACCCTTTTGTTTTCGGAAGAGGGTTCGAGGAAATATTGTTTGCAAAGGAGCATGGCATCGCCGTCTCTTATATTCCCGGCATTACCAGTATGCAGGCTTCCGGTTTGTCGGATATACCCTTGACCCATCGTCATGTCAGTGAAAGTATCTGGGTCGTCACTGGTACCAAAAAGGATGGTTCCCTGTCCGGGGATCTGCGATTGGCCATGAGGAGCAAGGCTACGGTCGTGATTTATATGGGTATGAAAAAGATACAGGAGATCAGCCGGGTGTACCGGGAAGAAGGTTATGGGGAGATGCCGGCTGCCATCATTCAGCATGCCTCTCTTCCTCAGCAGAAAATGGCTGTTGGAGTAGCCGGAAATTTACCGGAGCTGGTGGAGTTACATGGGTTAACTCATCCCGCTATCATTATTATAGGGGCCGTGGTGGGGATAGAAAAAGCTGCAAGCTACAAGCCTCAAGCTGCAAGTCAGTCATTGGAAATAGCCTCAAAGCTGCAAGCTACAAGCTTCAAGCGAGCTTCTTAGAGTAGAAATTGCCGCTTGTAACTTGTAGCTTGAGATTGGTAGCTTATTTAAACGATTTTGCGTCGGCCAGGAACTTAGCCAGGCCGATATCCGTCAGGGGGTGTTTTAACAATCCCAGGATAGGCTCCAGGGGAGAAGTAACGACATCCGCTCCGGCTTCCGCACACTGTATGATATGCAGGGCGCTACGGATGGAAGCTGCCAGGATCTCTGTCTCAAAGCCCTGGATAGCATAGATGTTTGCGATCTGTTCGATCAGTTGTACGCCGTCCCAGCCGCTATCATCGATCCTTCCGATGAAGGGAGAAACGTAAGCAGCTCCTGCTTTTGCAGCCAGGATCGCCTGTCCTGCGGAAAATACCAGGGTACAATTGGTCTTGATGCCGTTGTCCGTAAACCATTTGATGGCTTTCACGCCGTCTTTGATCATCGGCACCTTCACGATAATATTCGGGTGGATAGCGTGGAGCTTCTTGCCTTCTTCGATGATCTCCTTGAATTCGGTGGAGACGACTTCAGCGCTGATATCGCCGTCAACTATTTCGCAAATGGTTTTATAATGGTTCGTAACAGCGGCCTCGCCTTTGATGCCTACCTTAGCCATGAGGGACGGGTTGGTCGTGACGCCATCCAGAATTCCTAAATCGTTTGCTTCTTTGATCTGAGCCAGGTCGGCCGTGTCAATAAAAAATTTCATAAAAAGTAATTTTTGCCCCGGCGCTTGGTCCGGGAAGTATTAATAGTAAGTATGAAGATAACAAATATAAAACAGTTTTGTTTCAGACGGAGATTTTTGGAAGAGACAAAGTAGCAGAAATAAAAAAAGGCAAGTTACTTACATCGCACCGCTCAACCATTTACCCTTGCTGCCTTCCGGCCCTGGGGGGATTCAACAGGAGCTGGTCGTATAAGACTTGCCTGCCGCAAAGATAATGAAACTTAACTGATAAATAATAACCTATCGGCTGATAATTGCTTTTTTTTAAGACGCTGGAAGCGGCACATCATTTATTCAAACTATTAAAACGGTTGATGCCCACCAATTCATCCGCCCTCGCTCCCAAAGCCCGGTAATAGACCAGGATCATATAATTATTCTCCGTCTCCAGGTGATTGCCCTCTGTAAATTCGAAGGAGGCTTTCCGGTCGGGGTCGGCGCGATCGATGGTAATATAAGAGTAGCTATAAAATCCCTGCTTCAACAGGAAGGAGCCTTCGTATCTTCCCTTTGCAGGATTAAACACCATCCGCGTGGAATCATTGAATCCTCCCCCGGTGAATTGTCCCAGCGCATATAAGTCCTTATCCGGAAAAGGGGTATTCCCGGGGGGAACAAAGCTAAAATGTACCCTGGCATAGTCCGTCTGATAATAGGGATTGATACTTTCGGTAGTCTGGATAGTATAAAATCCGTCATAATCGTTGTAAAAATAAAATTGCTGCCGCGACCTGTCCCCATCGGGCTTCACAAAGATCTCCGTCGAAGCCTTGCCGTAAATAGCACTCTGGATCCTGTCGCTCTGGTAACGGAAGCTCTGCAGGTCCACCCAGCGCCATTCGTTGCCACCCGCGAACAGAAAATCATTGTCATTATTATAATTCAGGACGTTATTCACGTAAAAAGTGGGTTTCACATCACGGATGGCATTGTCCCACCGGTAGTTCTGCAGTACGACCACCTTGATCTGGTCCAGGGGATTGGCGGGGTTCACCGCGGCCGTATTCACTTTGAACTGTATGCGCTGATGCGTATGGGACAGTTCGTAATTCAGGGGTTGCAGGAATTGAGCGCTGATATTCGTCTTTTTGTCCGTCACCAGGAAGCGGCGGGTAAAAGCCAGTTTGGAAGTATCCCCATCCAGAAAGACTTTCAGCAGGTAATTCCCGGAGTGAATGGGAATGCAATTCGGATCGGGTATGACGGCCTGGTAATGGGTATACCGGGTGAGGGCCACCGAAGAAAACTGGTAATTCCCGATACGTATCTGGGGGAAGCCTTTGATATAATCGAAATCGCTGATGGCGGGAGGTATCCAGTCGACATTGCATAACTGGATGGTATAATAATAATTTTTCACATCGCCGTCCAGGTCATCGAAATGCAATTCCAGCTGGTCTGCTCCGTTCAGGGTCAGGATCGGGTAGCCCAATTGGTTTCCCGCCAGGTACAGCTGGGGCGTCTTAATGGATGGTGAATAGGTGGAATCCGGCGTCTGGGCCTTGCCGAAAAAGGGAATCGTACAACCGAAAAGGGAGAGCACGCACCCGATAAAAAGAAAAAAGATCCGGTTCATAAGAAAAGAGTATAAATCATTAAGGACAAAATACAATCATCCGGGAGTACAATGTTAGCATAAAAAAGTAATTTGCGCACTAAAACCATGCCGCTTGAATGTAGCAGCCTTTATTGCCCGACGCATCGCTTTTAACCGGCAACGGTCTTTTTCCAGGTTTATCATAAGGCTGGCGATCACGGCTACGGCGATCAGCGTGGCCGCCATGCTGCTGACCCTCGCCTTTACGCATGGTTTCCAGTATGCCATCAGCCAGAAGATCTTCAGTCTCTGGGGGCATATCCGCGTTCAGTATGCCGCCCCCAACAGGGCCGCCATCGCGGAAGAGCTGCCCATGGTCCAAAACGACACGGTCCTGCAACAATTGCACGCGAATAAGGAAGTCCGGAGCGTAAGCGCCTTTGCCACCAAAAATGCCATCCTGAGAAGTAAGGAAGGTATTGAAGGGGTATTGCTGAAGGGGGTGGCCAGTGGATATAATTTTACCAATATGGACGGCTTCCTGAAAAGCGGCCGCTGGATCCATTTCGCCGACAGCGGGTACAGTAGTGAGATCAACCTGTCCACTTATACGGCCAACCAGCTGAAGCTGCACGTGGGAGACAAGGTGCTGGTCTATTTTTTACAGCCCGGAGGCCCGCCCCGGGTACGGTCTCTGCTCGTAGCCGGCACTTTTAAGGTCGGCATCGAGGATTATGATAAACTGATGGCCATCGGCGATCTGAAGCTCATTCAGCGGCTGAATAACTGGCAGCCTGACCAGATCGGAGGTTACGAAGTCTTTATCCGGGACTACCGTAAGATCGACACGGTGAATTCGCTTATTTTCAATCCCCTCCCCTCCGGCTGGGGCAGCCGCACCATCGAGGAGATCTATCCCAATATTTTCGAATGGCTCAACCTGCAGGATAATACGATCATCATCGTCCTGGTCATCATGATCATCGTAGCTACCCTCAACCTGGTGACCTGTCTCATCATCCTGGTGCTGGAACGTACGCGTATGATCGGCATCCTGAAAGCGATCGGTTCTCCCAACACTTCTATCCAGAAGATCTTCCTCTACCAGGGCGCTTATATCACCCTGTTCGGAATGCTGTTCGGGAATGGTTTTGGATTGCTGATCTGCTGGCTGCAGCAACGTTATGGCTTTCTTACCCTGCCCGAGGACGCCTATTTTATCTCAAAAGCCGTCGTCAGGATCGAGTGGTGGCATATTGTGCTGGTCAATGCGGGCACTTTCCTCATTTGCTTCCTGGTGCTGATGATCCCTACCCTTATCGTCCGGCGGATGCAGCCGACCAGGGCCATCCAGTTCCGCTAGAATCATTGGACTGCATGAGAACGGCGGTCCGGCGAACCGACAGGAAGACCGTCCCCTATATCAAATGCGAGAGGATGATGCCCGTCGCCACCGCTGCATTTAAAGATTCCGCCTGCCCTTTGCGGGGAATGGTGATACGATGGGTCGCTTTCTGCAGTAACTCTCCGCGGATGCCCCGGGATTCATTCCCGATCATAACCAGTCCTTCTGAAGTCTGGCCTGTTTCATAAAGATTCTTTCCTTCCAGGACAGCCGCATAGACCGGGAGGGCGGGGTGCAGCCGGATCACTTCTTCCGGATCCTCATATACCACCTGTATGCGGCTGATGCTTCCCATGGTGGCCTGTACTGTCTTGACATTAAAGATATCGGCGCAATCCCTGCTGCAAACCACCTGCCGGAGCCCGAACCAGTCTGCGATCCGGACGATGGTTCCCAGGTTGCCCGGATCCTGTATCCCGTCCAGCAGCAAACTAACCGTATTTTCAAATGCAGGAGGCGGGAAGGACGGTCTCCCGAAAACGGCCAATACCTGGTTGGGGGTCGACAGGGAAGAGATCCTTTCCAGTTCGCCTTCTTTCAATTCAATGATGAGGGGGGATGGTCCGGTGCTGCGGGACGAGGCGACCTTGATGGGGGAGACCAAGGCAGCCGGAAGCTCTTCCAGCCATTCTTTCACCGCATAAAGTTGCCGGAGTTCTATATTCGGAGCGTCCAGTAATTCTTTCACCATTTTGGGGCCTTCCACGATAAATACACCTTCCTGATCACGAAATTTTTTCTGGCCTAAACTTTGAATATATTTGACCTGCGATTTTACCAGCATTGCTTTTCGTTTACATACAAAAAATCGAATCGGGTTTCTTTAATTTCTTTATGTTATACCGCCGGCAAGTTACTGTATCTTTTCTCAACCCAGCATTCGTACTGACGACGGTATTGTTGACGATGTTGTTCTCCTGCACGGTCCCCAGGAAATACCAGGAAGGCAAACCCTTTGTCTTCAGCACCAATATAAAGGTAGAGGGTAATATTCCCTCCAGCGAAAAACAGGATCTTACCCAGAAATTATCCAATCAACTGGATGACAGTATACGGACCCAGGTAGTGTCCATCGCCGGGATCTATAAAAGAGTGATGTCGCCTCCCGTCTTCGACACGGCGAATATGCGCCGTTCCCTTGGTTATATGATCGCCGGACTGAATTCCTACGGCTATTATGCGCCCGTCATTAAAGATACCTTCCGGATCAAAGAGGTAAAGGGAAAGAAACTGAAGATCAAGCACTGGCGTTTTGTAAAAGTGCCTTATGAAGAATCCCGGGTCTCCATCGATTTTCGTGTATGGCCGGGGAAGCAGCTGAAGTTCGACTCTATCGGTTATGCTCTTCATACACCTGCTCTGCAGGCCCTGACCCTGCAGAGCAGGTCTCAGACCCTCCTGCACAAAGGGAAGCCCTATTCCAAACAGGTCCTTTCCGCCGAATTAGACCGCCTCGTGGAACTTTTCCGTAATAATGGCTATTATTATTTTTCCAAGGAAGACCTGGTTGTCGTCAGGGACACGGTGGTGGCCGCTCTGATCGACCCCAACCTCGATCCTTTCGAGCAGGCCGCGTTGCTGGCAAAACTGAAGAAAAAAAGAGAGCATCCTACCATCGATGTGGTGATCGAGCAGCGTCCCGTCAAAGATTCAAGCCGGATCACTAAATACTATATCGGCCATGTCACGGTGTATCCCGACCTGCCAGTCCTGGAAGACACCGTCACTGTCAATAATATCGACACCAGTACGGCAAAGAATTTCACTATTATTTCCCGTTCCGATAAATTCAAGCCCACTGTAATAACCAACAATGTGTATCTGCGGCCTACCCGATTGTACCGTCAGCTGAACGCTAACAGGACGATCAACCGGTTCAATCAAATGGGGGCCTGGCAACAGGCATCTGTTGGTTTAACTCCTTCCTACAGCTCGGATTCCGTACTGGACGTAACTCTCCGTCTATACCCGGCCAAAAAGCAATACCTGAATGCCGACCTGGAAGCCAGCCGGAATACCGGCGATATCATTGCGGTCGGAAATTTATTCGGGGTGGGCCTCAACCTGGGATTGCGCAACCGCAATACGTTCAGGCAGGCCGTCCTCACTACCACCAATCTGCGGGGAGGAGTGGAGCTGGGAAGCGATTTCATTCAGACTACCCAGGCCAGTATCTCTCATACCATCTCATTTCCCCGGTTGATCGCGCCCTTTCCGGTAAGCAGGGAGCGAAGGCTGGACAGCCTCCGTTCGGTGCTGAATTTCAATGCCGCTTATACGGACAGGCGGCAATTTTTTACTACCCGTTCCTTTAATACCTCCTGGGGCTATCAGTGGAGCCGGGGCAACCGGTCCTTTCTGTTCAACCCCCTGAATATCGAATACACCAACCTGAATAAAACGGACAGCTTCCAGAAGTACCTGGATAGCATTCCCTCTCTCAACCTGGCCTTTAAAAGCGGATTGGTCATCGGGCAGCAGTTCGTATATAGTTCCCTCAAAACGCATGGCATTCATACAGATTATCTCCGTATCAGCGGGGAGGAAAGCGGCGCTTTGCTGGGATTCATCAAATCGCTGGACGAAGGAGAACTCTGGCGTTATATCAAGGGGGATATCGAGTACCGCCATCATATCGACTACAAACGGACCCAGTTGGCTTTCCGGGCCTTTGCCGGGTATGGTCTGGCCTATGGCAGAGAAGGCAGCGGGTATGAACAGACCCTCCCTTTTTACAAGGCCTTTTTTGCAGGAGGGCCCAATAGTATGCGGGCCTGGCAGATAAGGCAATTAGGGTTGGGGTCTTCCACATTCTATAGTCAACAGGGCAGTAAGCTTTCCGACCGGTTCGGGGATGTGCAGCTGGAAAGCAATGTGGAGTACCGGTTTCCTTTGGGCACCGTCTTTGGCGTGAAGCTCAAAAGCGCTCTGTATGTCGATGCCGGTAATATCTGGAACAGGGATACGGCGGTGGTGGGCAAGGGCAGCGATTTCCGGTTCGACCGGTTCTATAAGGAAATTGCCGTGGGAGCCGGTACGGGCCTGCGGCTGGATTTTGATTATTTCCTCATACGATTCGATTGGGCTTATAAGTTAAGGGACCCGCAACGGCTGCAGTATCCTGACCGGTGGTTTTATGCCATGCGGCTTACTGACGGGCAGTTCCAGCTGGGGATCGGGTATCCGTTCTAGTTTCGGGTTTCCAGTCGCTCCTTTATATAGATTTCCGCCGTTTCCATGTCCATTGCATTTTCCACCCGGAACTCCCCTATCCTTGTGCGGCGAAGGCAGCTGAGATAACCGCCGCAGCCCAGGGCAGCGCCCACATCATTGGCCAGGCTACGGATATAGGTCCCTGTGGAGCAGACCACCCGGAAATGCACGACCGGCAATTCCAGGGACGTGATCTCGAATTCCTTGATCGTCACCTGCCGGGGATCCATCTTCACTTCTTTTCCCTGCCGGGCAAGTTCATAGACCCTTATTCCATCTTTTTTAATGGCTGAATGGATGGGGGGTACCTGGGAGATTTCTCCCATGAAGGCGGAAACGACCGATTGGAGGGTGGCTGCGGTGACGGCGCCGGTATCTTTAAAGTTTTCCGGTTCGCTCTCCAGGTCGAAAGTGGGTGTGGTCGCTCCCAGCGTAAAATGGCCGGTATATTCCTTTTCTTTGGCCATATAATCATTGATGCGCTTGGTGTACTTTCCCGTGCAGAGGATCAGCAGGCCGGTAGCCAGGGGGTCGAGTGTGCCTGCGTGGCCTACTTTTTTAATCCTGACCCTATTACGGATCTTTCTGACCACATCGAAGGAGGTCCAGTGCAGGGGCTTATCAATGAGCAGTACCTGTCCTTCCTCAAAAAAATTGGGCATAGCCGGGCTGCCGGGAGATCTTTGTTCCATCGGGGCAAAGATACTAATTACGGGGGTCGAGACATCTAATTGTCAGATTCCGCGGTAATTTTTTGAAGATAGTCTTTTGTTTGTTGATAAAATTCCTGGGCTTTATTAACCAAATCGCGAGCTTCTGCAGGTGTAATATCTGTATCCAGATCATAATCGGCTTCCTGACGATATTTGAATATCAAAGCGATATCGTTAGATGTTTCGAGTGAAAAGACCTCAGTTTTAATAAATAGTTCGGAAAACTTTACCCGTACCCCTTGGTGTGTTTTTGCATATACATTTTGAGTATATAAAAGGGCCATCATACAATAGTAACATCCATAGTAGGCGCGATTAGCCGTTGCTAAAACAAAGCCGCCCTTTAAATCGTATTCAGCATTTTCAATAGCGTTAGCAGCCTTTTCAAGTGCTTTTAAGGATTCACTATATTCAGGATGGATCATATAACTATACCTTCTTTACGAATTTCCTGATAAACCCCCTGCATGGAAGTCTCTTTCTTTTGAAAAGAAGTGTATAATGGCGAAACTATAAGGCCATATTTTAAGGAAAGCCTGGAATCGATAGGCGATGTTTCAGCTATTTCGGTCGCGGGACGGGTATCGGGGTTTCGAAGTATTACGGCAAAATCAAGATCCGACTCGTCGTGATAATCACCACGGGCATGGGAACCAAATAAGACAAGTTCTACCAGTTCATTCCCATAATGGTTTTGAAGGCTGGCTTTGTATTCGCTTGCAACTTGTTGAACAATTGGAAGCATTTCTGAAGTTTGATACAAAGTTATACAAGTTATGCGAAATGAAAAATGCTCTTTTTGTAGGAAACCGTCTGGAATCAGGGGGCGGAGACAATCGGGGAGTAATGGATTCGCCTCCTAGATAGCCAGCCTGGCCTTGATCTCCAGGTATTTATTCACGGTCTGGACCGTAAGATATTCCGGAGCGGTGAGGATGGTCGCAATTCCATGCTGATTCAGTTCCTTTACGATCAGGCGTTTTTCGTAGGCGAATTTCTCGGCAATGGTCTTTATATAGAGTCCTTCTATGTCTTCGGGTCCGGCCTCTCTTACCTGCTGCAAGCCGGTGTTCTCGAAAAAGATGACCAGCAGTAAATGGTTTTTTGCGATGCCGCGGATATAAGGCATCTGTCTTTGCAAGCCCGACAAAGATTCGAAATTAGTGAACAGGACAATGAGGCTTCTCTGGGTGATGCGGGTCCTTACCAGGGCATAGAGTTTTTCATAATCCGTCTCCAGGAATTTTGTCTGTTGGTTATACAGGATCTCCAGGATCTGGCTCATTTGCATCGCCTTGCGGCCAGCCGGTAAGAAGGTGCCAATCTGATCTGCAAAGGTGACCAGGCCTGCCTTATCCTGTTTAATAAGGGCTACCCGGGAAAGGATCAGGGTAGCGTTGATGGCGTAGTCCAGCAGGCTCATTCCGCCAAAGGGCATTTTCATGATACGTCCTTTATCGATGAGGCAATAGACCTGCTGGCTTTTTTCATCCGTGAATTTATTCACCATCAACTGGCCGCCTTTGCGCGCCGTGGCATTCCAGTTAAGGCTGCGGATATCATCTCCGGTAACATATTCTTTGATCTGTTCGAACTCGAGGCTATGTCCCAGCTTACGTATTTTTTTACTACCGTTCTCGGCCGTATTATTAGACCAGGCCATTAACTCGTATTGCTTCAAAGGAAGATAGGAAGGCAATACTCTCACCATCTTCGTTGCATCCAGGATCTTCCTTCTTACCAGGAGATTAAAGGGGCTCTTAATGAATATATTGATAGAGTGGAAGACATATTCTCCCCGTTCCGTTGGCCGCAATTCATAAGGTAGTTCCCGGGTCTCTCCTGCTTTCAGCTGGCAGTCCAGGAAAAAATTCCGTAGCTGGAACTGATCGGGCAATTCATCGATGATATGCAGGGACACCTGGAAAGGGTATAAATTATTCACTACCAGTTTTACCGGGTTGGGATCGCCATTGCTGAACCGTTCCGAACATTCGCGGCGGGCTGTCACAGGATCCTTCCGGGAAAACAGCACCAGGTAATCCAACGCTGCGGCCAGGGCGATGAAGAGTGTGCCCAGTTGGGCGATTACAAATAAGAAAGGGATCCCATAGGCCAATACGAACAGGAAGATGACTACCACCAATCCTATGTAGAAGCGGCGGGAAAAGAAAAGAGATTTATAGAATCTTTTGAACATTACCGGGGTATTTCAATAGATTGAATGATTTCATTGATCACTTCATCCGTCGAAGCGCCTTCCATTTCTTTTTCCGGTGTCAGCACCAGCCGGTGGCGAAGTACTGGCGGAGCTATATATACAATATCCTCCGGCGTCACGAAATCACGTCCCCGCATAGCGGCCAGGGCTTTGGAGCCATTGAGGATCCCGATGGAAGCCCGTGGCGATGCACCCAGGTAAATAGCTTTATGATTACGGGTAGCTCCTACGATCGTTGTGATGAAATGGATCAGTTTTTCTTCCACGTGCAGGCCACGCACCTGGCTGCGCAGTTCCCCGATCCGGAAAGCGGACAATACAGACTGCACCCCGTCGACCCGCTGCTCCATGAGCGACTGGTGATGGTTGGATACGATGAGGAATTCCTGCTCCTGCGTGGGATAGCCCACGTTGATCTTAAAGAGGAAACGGTCCAGCTGCGCCTCCGGCAAATGGTAGGTCCCCTCCTGTTCGATAGGGTTCTGCGTAGCCACTACCATGAAGGGGGGCGGCAATAAAAGGGTTTGTCCGTCAACGGTGATCTGCCTTTCTTCCATGACTTCGAATAAGGCTGATTGCGTCTTGGCCGGCGCCCTGTTGATCTCATCGATCAGCACGATGTTGCTGAAGATGGGTCCCGCCCTGAACTGGAAGCTGCTCTCCCGGGGATTGAAGACAGAGGTGCCGATCACATCGCTGGGCATGAGATCCGGCGTGAACTGTATGCGTGAAAAGCCCACTGAAATAACCTTACTGAGCAATTTGGCCGTCAGGGTCTTGGCGACGCCCGGCACTCCTTCTATCAATATATGACCGTCCGATAAGATACCTGCGAGTAGTAATTCGATCATTTGTTCCTGGCCCACGATCACCTTACCGATCTCGGCTTTAAGCTGCTCCACCGTTTGCTGCAATTCGCCCAGGTCGGTCCTTTGTTCAAATAAATTTTCTTCCATGTTTATACGTGTTTATAAAATGTATCTATTTTCCGGTGAAAGGCCAGCAGTTCCTCATCCGTCAGAGAGGGTTCCAGCTGCAGGCGTTGAATGTCCGTTACCAGGTCCTGTAAGGATTCTTTCGGGTATCCTGTTTTATAGGAGAGTCGTTCTATGAATCCCTGGTCAGGGGTCGTCACGGGTAAGTTATAGCGGGTACGGACATGGTCCAGGAAATGCGCCGACATCTTCAGGGCCAGGTCATGATTGTCCCTCCGCTGATAGTACAGGCGCCCGATCGTCTTTACGAAGTCCAGGGAGTTATTACGTAATCCTTCTACGACGGGCACCATTCTTTGTTTGCGTTTGGACTCGAACAGATAGATAAGTAAGAAAAGCAGCAGCAACAGCCAGAAGGCCCAGCGTAAGGGAGGGTTGCTGAGAATATATCGAAAGGCGGAAAAATTATTATTTGCCCTGTCATAACGGAAATACTCATCCCAGATTACTTCCTTTACGGAGACGGGAAGGTAGGACAGGGCATTGTCGTAGTAAGCTTTATTCTGCTTATGCAGCAGGAAGAAATTGGTGAATGCCATCGGGGCGAAATGCAGGAATAAGGTTCCTCCTCCCTTGTAACTGAACTTCACCAGGTCGGGGCGGCCTTTCGCATCTCTTCCCAGGATGGTGGCGTATTGGGAATCCAGGGAAGATACCCAGTTATCGTAGGATGCGCCGGGATAAGCAAAAGACAGGGAGTCATAACTAACAGGATTGTAAATGCTCAGTCGCAGGCTATCCGACTCCTGGAAATTGTAAAGAGCCGGCGCCGGCCGGACGTTCAATGTGTGCAGCAGGGAATCGCCGAATTGAAAGGAGGAAATGAATACATGATTGCCTTCTCCTACGAAACTCATGATGGCATTGATCTCCGAGGGGTCCGGTAACATCCGGGGCGTGATAATGACATATGCTTTTTTCCGATCACCCCCCTCGGCGTCGGAGGAATTATTCCCGTTTGCAGGGGATTTCAGTTCGGAAGGGGAAACCTGGTTGATGGAGACTTCTGCATCGGGAAACAGGTAGGGCAGATTCTCATAGGCAATAAAGGTGCCGTAAGGGATCTTGTCCTTACGCCAGAGCGTGACCCTGCGATTGAGTTTTTTTGAGCCTCCGGGATTACAGGAAAGGATGGGGAGTAAAAAGAGTAACAGGCCCAGGCAGTGACCCAGTCTCAGGTAGCAGCTAAATCTATGGTTAGTTCCTCTCATGGATCGATTTATAGAAGTCCTGAAAATACTGCAGGAGCGATGTAAACTGCTGTTCGTTAATGGCAAAATCGCCATACCACACCCGTTCGTAAGCCCTGGTCAGGAAACGGAAGGTCTCTCCTTGCGGGAGCCCGCTCAACTGGGTGATATATTCCTGGTTGGTAGCCTGTGCATGGTAGCGGATCCATTCCTTTGTATCCAGGAGGCGGAGCGTCTTCAGGTAGAGATACCGGACGGCCAGCCGGTGATCCTGGGCCACCATGGCCTGTTTTAGTCCTTCGTCGAGGTCTTCCGCTTCCAGGCTGAGGCCCTGCTCGTGAGGGCTCGTCCCTTTAGCGCCTCTCTGGTAAAAGAACCGGAGATTGTTCTCCGCTATGATCTTGTAGAGGGCATAGAACAGGATAGCCGCCAGCAGGAGGTAGATAAAATATTTAAATCCGCGGCTATTGAGTTGTAGTTCCAGGAAATGAAAGAACCGGTTTTCCTCCTTGTTCTCTTTTTCTCGCGTCCAATAAGCGGGATCGTTGGCATAAGCAAAATCCCGGTCTTTTTTCAGCCGGGTCATGACAGAGTCGGGGACGGTCCGAAAGGTAACGGAGTCGTGCAGGGTCTTCGCAGTTTCAGGCCGGTTTACATCCAAGCCGGCAACGCGTACCGTATCCGAAGAGGCGGCAGCGCGAAGCGAATCAACAAGGACCGTGGCCGAGTCAACGGGCGGGGGTGTATTCTCCACGGAACCGGGGATGGAATCAGGCAGCCTCGTTCTGCTTTGTGCCTGGCAGGGAAGACCGGCGATCAGCAACAGCAGGAAGGAGGCCATGACAGCGCCCGCGGTTCTTTTAATATGGTTTAAAGAAGCATACATTCGGATAAATGGATTCAAGGGTGGGTAGTTGAGGTCAGGGAGCGCATTTGTTTCTCCAGGCGGATGGGATAAATCACGAAATACCAGATGATAAATGTCAAAGAAGCAAGTAGAATAGACCCACTCAGCCAAACCGGCATTTTAGAGTATCGGGTGACAAATCCTTCCAGGAAAGCGGCTACAATAAATACGGGCACCAGGCCGATCATTAGCTTTATTCCGTCTTTCGCTCCCCGGCGGAGCGAAGCAAGCCGCTTGTGCGTACCCGGGAACAGGATACTGTTCCCAAGTACCAGGCCTGCTCCTCCCGCTATAATGATAGAAGCGATCTCCAGGGTGCCGTGTATCCAGATCACCAGGATGGACTGCCAGCCCAATCCCTTTGTAAAAAAATAATATTGGAAAGCTCCCAGCATCACTCCGTTCTGAAACAATTGCCATACGGACCCTATGGAAACGAAAAGGCCAGCCACAAAGACCATGAAAGCTACTTTGATATTGTTGACGGCGATCCAAGTGAACATGCTTAAGGAATCCTCGCTCTTATAGACCCCGAAAGGATCGCCTTTGGAGATATTGTCTTCGGTCATGTCGATATACTGGTCACCCATGACTCCTCGTATGAAGGTCTCATCGTGTGCCGCTGAAAAAGCGGCTAATATCCCGAACAATATAAATATTAAAAAAGAATATAATATTTCCCGGTGATATTTCCGGACTATCAGGGGTAGTTCTGTTTTCCAGAACCGGGCGATCCGAGAAGCTTCTTCCTTTTTATTGCGATAGATGCCCAGGTAGATCCGGGAGGCGAGCCCATTCAGGTACTGGGTCACTTTACTATGCGGATAAAAGGTTTTGGAATAGCCCAGATCGTTCACCAATTCAGTGAATTGTCCGGCCATTTCGTCCGGATCGGTGGCTGGCTCATACTGATACTGTTTCCACTTATCAATATTTTTTTTAATAAAAAGACCCTCTCGCACTAAAAAAGATTTAGCATTATATTTACCAATAAATATAGTGAGTAAAATCTGATAAATATAATCAGGAAAAGTATGCTTGTAGTAAAATTAGATACCGGTTTTAATATTGAAGTGGATTTTGTCATCACTCCTTTTCACAAGCGTCTTCTTTCCTGGATAATCGACTCGGTGATCATATTCTCCTATTCGCTGCTGGGCAGAAAGCTGTTGCTCAGTAGTTTGAGTGGAGAGGGAACGGAATGGGTCTTCGTATTATTCGGGCTGCCTCCTTTATTTTACCATCTTATCTGTGAGATCCTGATGAACGGGCAGAGTGTCGGGAAAAAGGTCCTGGGCATCAAAGTGATCACGGAAGATGGTGGCCAGCCTACTCTCAGTCAATACCTGATCCGGTGGGTATTCCGGCTGGCTGATTTCCCCATCTGGGTGTTTGCCGCCGCTATCTACGGGGCATTACCCTGGTGGTGTACCCTTTTTCTTTTTGCGGGCATTGCCTGTGTTCTTATAACGCCTCATTCCCAACGGATCGGCGACCTGGTAGCCGGTACGATCATCATCGATACCCGGACGCATACGTCCTGGGAAGATACGGTATTCACGGAACTGGCGGGTGATTATCAGCCCAGGTTCCCCCAGGTGATGCAGCTAAGCGATAAGGATATTAATACGCTGAAAAGCATTATCAGCGCCGTTAAGAAAAAGAGTGACTATGATCTTTCCATGCGTATCGGGGAAAGGATCAAGTCCAAGCTGCATATCGAAAGTGACCAGGATTCCCTGGAATTCCTGGAAACCCTGCTGAAAGATTATAATTTTTACTCGACGACCTAAGCCGCCTGTGGCCCCCGGATCCTTTGCGAGCGAGCCGGAACTGGGACATAACCGAGGAAAAGCGAGGAACGAAGCTTTGACGAAGGTTACGAGCGAAGCTCTCCGGCGAAGCTCTGACGATAGCCAATTATTAGAAGGTTTGCCGGAGACGGGTTATTTTTAAATAAAACACGTTGACGGCAAACGGAAGCCGCCACAGGCAGTTCAGCGATAGCTAATCATTAGAGATCCCTGCGGGGACCAAAGACGCCCGGCAGGGATCTCCTGTTATTTATGCTCAATGGGCTCTTCCTAAAAGACCGAAGATGAAAAACAGCAATATAAGCCCCAGGTAGATGATCATCAGGATGCCGATGAATCGGTAGCAGGACTTGAGGCTACCGAAGGATCGCGTCAACTGTTCCTGATCATTACTGCGCAAGGCCACCTGCATACGGGAAGCGAAATTGAACAGGTAAAGGTTGGGGAAAAACATGACCAGCGCTATCACTATATAGACAAAGGAGATCATTCCACCCAGGTACGATGCTCCTCCCATGCCTCCTGCCAGGGTGGCGATAAAAGACCCGGCAAACAGGGCTACCAATACCAGTATCCCGGAGCAAATAAAACCTAGTATCGCCAGGAATTTGGCCCAGCGGGCTGTTTCGCCCAGGTAAGCGGAAGCGTTGTGATCTACCTGTAATTCGAATAAACTCTCTGTGTTTTGTTCCATATGGAGGGGTTGATTTTACTGATTATTGACTGACGTGAAGTTTTTTGATATTGGCGGCGCCCGTGTGATTAATTCTGAGGTCGAATAGTTCGTCGCTAAGGCTTTCCATAACCCTGAAAGTAAAAAAAATAGTTACAATCCCCTAACGATTGTAACTATTTTCCTATGAAATGAGGCCGGGGCGCTAAAACGAAGCAAGGGAGCCGTCCCGGTCCGGGCTGTTGTCGTCAGGGTTCGCCTAGTAGGCCCGGGCGAAAAGCACCCTTTCCTTACTGGGATTACCGGTCAGTATGCATTTTCCTTCCTCTGGGGTATTATTGAGGGGGATACAACGGATGGTCGCCTTGGTCTTCTCCTTGATCGCTTCTTCCGTAGCGGGAGTGCCATCCCAGTGGGCCAGGACAAATCCGCCTTTGCCATCCAGTAATTGTTCGAATTCCTCCCAGGTATCGGCTCGGGTGATATGCTCGTCGCGGTAAGCCAGGGCTTTGTTATACATGGCCTGCTGGATGGTGTCCAGCAGGTTGGATACATGGGCCGGCAGGCCTTCCATGGGAACCGTATTCTTTTCTTTTGTATCCCGGCGGGCTATTTCGACGCTGCCGTTCTCCAGGTCGCGCAGTCCCAGGGCGATCCGGACGGGTACGCCTTTCAGCTCGTATTCCGCGAATTTAAATCCAGGCCTGGTATTGTCATTATCGTCAAACTTTACGCTGATACCGGCGGCTTTCAGCTGGGCGGCCAGTTCCCTGCCCTTTGTATCCAGCAGGTCTTTCTTTTCTTCTCCCTTGTAAATGGGTACGATCACTACCTGCAGGGGGGCGATCCTGGGGGGGAGGATCAGCCCGTCATCGTCGCTGTGAGCCATTACCAGGGCCCCGATCAGGCGGGTGCTCACGCCCCAGCTGGTGGCCCAGACATATTCCAGTTTATTGTTCCTATCAGAGAATTTGACATCGAAGGCTTTCGCAAAGTTCTGCCCCAGAAAATGGGAGGTGCCTGCCTGCAGGGCCTTTCCGTCCTGCATTAAAGCTTCGATACAGTAGGTGTCGACGGCTCCGGCAAAACGTTCGCTTTCCGTCTTGACTCCCCGGATCACGGGAAGGGCCATGTATTCTTCCGCGAAAGTGGCATAGATTTCCAGCATTTGTTTTGTTTCCGCTACCGCTTCCTGGGCGGTGGCATGGGCCGTATGTCCTTCCTGCCAGAGGAATTCCGTGGTGCGCAGGAACAGGCGGGTCCGCATTTCCCAGCGTACGACATTCGCCCATTGATTGATCAGCAGGGGCAGGTCCCGGTAGGACTGGATCCAGGTCTTATAGGTATTCCAGATGATGGTCTCGCTGGTAGGGCGGACGATCAGCTCTTCTTCCAGTTTGGCATCCGGATCTACGATCACCCCTCCCCCATTCGGGTCGTTCTTCAGGCGGTAATGGGTGACTACGGCGCACTCCTTCGCAAATCCCTCGATATGGGCGGCTTCTTTACTGAGAAAGCTCTTGGGGATGAACAGGGGAAAATAGGCATTGACGTGGCCTGTATCCTTGAACATTTTGTCCAATTGGTCGCGCATTTTCTCCCAAAGGCCAAATCCGTAAGGTTTGATCACCATACAGCCTTTGACCGCCGAATAATCGGCCAGACTTCCCTTGATGACCAGGTCATTATACCATTGTGAATAATCCTGCTGCCGGCTTGTAATTTCTTTACTCATAAATTAGGCTTACTCGCTTTAAATTATTTAATCACCGTTTAACAATAATCTATTGACAAAATCCTTATAAGGCTGATTATTTATCGTAACTTTATGTTAATGATAGAGGTCGCAAAAATAGTGACTTCGGACTGAAAATAACCTAAATGCTTTCGCCATGAAACAGATATATGCCTTCCTGGCTGGTACCGTTCTCCTGATGAGCAGTTGCTCATCCAGCAGGAAAGCTGCACAAACACCAGATGACGTTTATTATTCCCCTGCTTCCAATAAGACAGCCGCAGCCAGCGGTGTCCAGGATGAATATTATAGCCGGCCGCAGCAGGGTGGAGATTATTACAGCACGGCGCCCAACGATCAGTACGTCCGGCTCAAGGTGCAGGATCCGGCCCGCTGGTCGTATTTTGACGACTATAGCTCCTATGACTCCTATTATTCTCCCGGCATCAGCAGTGCTTATGGATATGGCTATTCCGCCTATGGCTATGGCCTGGGATTCGGATTCGGCCCTTCTTTCGGGCTGGGATTCGGCGATCCTTATATGTGCTGGAACAGCTACTTTATGTGGAATAGCTGGTATAACCCTTATTTCTACAATCCCTATTATGGCGGAGGGGTGCTGGTAGTGGGTTCCAAATACCCTTCCACAGCGGTCTATTCACATCTGCGGACCTTTAATGGCAACAGTTACAGCAATGGCCTGGCTACCCGCACCAGCGGCAGCAATGACAGATTCTACCGTCCCCGGACCTCGCCTACTTACTACTCTCCGGGCACCCGGAATGGCAATGGCAATCGATACACCACCAATAGCAGCAATAACAACTATTACCGGCCTGCCAATTCGAATAGCAGCAATAACATTTCGAGGCCTTCTTACAGCCAACCTTCTTACAGCCAGCCTGTAAGAACCTATTCCGCTCCCTCCGGTGGCGGCGGCGGCGGTTTCAGCAGACCGGGAAGGCATTAGACTTTTTAGCGTATTTTATACATAACTTATAGGTTATAGGGAGGAACTGATTTTGAGGACAACCTGAATCTTTCCTCCCTTTTTACTGCCCTATCGTAAGCAATCAGACTATCGACATGCAAAAGACACTAACCTTGCTAAGCCTGTTTCTTTGCCAGCAATTATCAGCGCAAATACCCGAAGACGCCCTTCGTTCGGCCTGGACGGTTCCCAACGGAACAGCCCGGCAACAAGCCATCGGAGGTGCGATGGGCTCCCTGGGGGGAGAGATATCGTCCGCTTTCGTAAATCCTGCCGGCCTTGGCGTATTTAAGACCAGTGAATTCGTGTTAAGCCCCGGATTCCGTTTCCTTACGGACAAAAGCAATTATTTAAACGGGACCTCCTCAGGCAAAACGGCTAACAATTTCAACCTGGGCACCTCCGGCCTGGTGATAGCTTATACGGGCAGGAATGGGGGTAGTAATGTCTTTTCCATGGCAGTCAACCGGATGGCTAATTTCAATAGTAATGTCTATTATAAAGGAGAGAATGATTACAGTTCCGGTTCCGAACAATATGTGGAAGAGTTTGCGGCTTCCGGACTCAGCATCGACCAGGGGCTGAGCAGTCCCAGTCTTTCCTATGGCACACGCATGGCCCTCTATACTTACCTGATCGATACGGCCACCATTAACGGTAACCTGCAGGTCATCGGCCAGCCTCAGAAAGCGGGGCGGGTGTGGCAGGAAAACAATTTACAATCCAGGGGGGGTATTACGGAGATCGCCTTCTCCCTTGCTACCAATCTCCATGATAAATGGTATATCGGGGGCAGCCTGGGAATCCCGATCATCAATTATACGCGGTACCAGACTTATCATGAATCGGATGCGACCGGCAATCCCAATAATGACTTCGACTCTTACACCTACCAGGAGACTTTTACTTCCAAGGGATGGGGGTTGAACGGTAAATTAGGAGTGATTTTCAAACCTGCCGCCGCCTGGAGGATCGGACTGGCCCTTCACACGCCTACGATGTACGGGCTTACGGATAAGATCAATGCCTCCATGATCACCCGGACGGAGAATTATACCAGTCATCCGCAGGCATCGATCAGTTCGGACTCACTCGATCAGATGGCCGGTATAAGTCCGGCTAATACGGTGAGTTATAATTTATATACTCCCTGGAGGTTCATTTTCAGCGGCTCCTATATATTCGGGAGCGGGGAGGCGGATGTCAGGCAACAAAAGGGTTTTGTAACGGCCGACCTGGAGTACAGCACGAACGGCAGTCCGCGGTTCAAGCCTGCAAATAATAATGGACAGGGCCAGACGGATTATTACAATGCCGTGAATGCCGGCGTGAAGAGTTCGTACAAGGGCAGTCTGGGAATGCGGCTGGGAGGTGAGTTAAAATTCAATACCCTGATGGCCCGTGCGGGTTTTGCTTATTACACGACTCCTTATAAGGATAAGGCCCTGACAGCCGACCGCCTCTTTTTGAGCGGAGGGTTGGGCTATCGTAACAGGGGGATGTTCGTCGACCTGACTTATATAATGGGATTCAGCAGGGACGTGAATTTCCCTTACCGGCTTAGTGACAAGGCTAATACGGTAGCTACGCTTAAAGAAAATGGGGGTACGATCGTTGCGACGGTTGGGTTTAAGTTTTAGCCTTTCCCTCGCCTTCTTTCTCTTTTATTTCCGCCAATTGTTCGATAATACCCATACATGAAGGATTTGTCGAGAGAATGCGCGGAAGAATCCCGAAGATGTATCTGATCAATCCTGGTAAAATGGCTATCGTAGAGGGTTATTAAGAGGTTATTAGCGGGGGTTAAAATTAACAACCGAGTTAGGCAACGGCCGCTCTTTGAGCCGTGTCATGTCGCCCGGCCCCAAAGAAGGAAACCAGGGAGATTTGCCCAAACTATCTATATTAGTGTATCTTCCTAAATAGGTGAAATGTTCAAACGTAAAAGGCATCCCTTCGGCACCCAACGGCGAATTTTTATTAGCTACATGGAAATGAAGATGCGGTCCTTCAGATTGGCCGGTAAATCCCAAACAAGCAATTACCTCACCTCTTTTTACCTTTTGTCCGGGCTTGACTTTGATACTTCCCGGCTTCAGATGCTCATAAAAGGCGTATTTGTCATCCGCTATTTTAATGGAGATATAATTACCGGTGGCGCGGTCAGCCGTAACCCGTTCGCGACCTGAAACGGTTGGCGTTTCTAAAAAATCGTCGCGAGTAGAAGCGATGACCCCATCAGCCACCGCCAAAACATCAACGCCATAGCCGTACCAGTCTTTTATGAGGTCAGCGTCACGGTCAGTTAATCTGCCCTTGCTATCCAGTTTTATGAAATCAATTGCGAACCGCCCAGGAATAAAGGCATGGCCGTTTATAGTATATATTACCCGACGATGGCCATTACGCCATGACGGCTCATAAATCGCGGCCCAGTTACCGTTTCCAAGAGGCGGCCCCAAAACAAGCATTTGAGTTTTTGGTATGGCCACAGCAGTAATGATAATCGAATCAGTCGCGTTCACTGGTTTCCCTAAAGCCTTAAACTGGAAACGATGTATAAGTTGAACTGGGGTTGCCCCATTTTTTGCTGAATCTGATATTCGCAATTTTTTTAAGTGAATGGTATCTGATCCGAAATTGGTGACGTAAAGCTCATAATAAATGGTCGGCCTGCCATCAATGATTACCGGCTGAGAAAGAAATGGAGCGCGGATAACGAGATTGGATTTGTATTGCTGCGCAAAGCCAATACCACAACAGAAAATAAATATACAGGTGACCAAAATGAACCTGCATATTTTTCCGATCTCTCTTTTTTCGTCCTTGTTGCTTAAAAGATAATTTCTCATACATTGTCTGGCACTGATAAAATTTACGGTTGGTCTTGCCCGGATTTCAGTTGATATCATTGTTCAGCAGTTTTAGCAGTGGGGTATAATATCCAGGTATTTTTAAGCGTAATTGTGTTTTGGAGATCGTCCTTTAAATTCTCTTCAAGCTTGGATTCCACGGCTTTCATCTTTTCTGTATATTCCAACTCATCTTTATAGTAAGTGATCATAACTAATAAATTTTTGTCCTGAAATACCGGCAATCCTGGGAAGTCATTCTCACCGAATTCACTTATCCACAATGAATATTTATCAACACCAACTTCTTTTAAAGCTGGTAGATAGCCCTTAGCAAAATACATCATCAACTGATCTAACTTATTATTAGCGGTATATAATTCAACTACTGCGATATGATTACCTGGTCTCAGTCCGGAACTTTTAATGAATTGAGCAGGCACCAGGGAATCATTCTGAAGTACTACTGGTCTGAGCAGGTATATATTGTCATTATTTGCAAGCATTTCATTGGCTGTCTCCCTATACTTTTTCCAGTCTGGCCCATAATAAAACGCGGGCAGAAATGCGCTTCTTGATCGCATACTTTCAAACCCCCGTAGCCAGCAAAAATTATTTTCCTGCCCTTTAATTCTGTATTGCCCTATTGGATAACCATTTAATTCAACCTGTGGAGTAATCAAATTTCCCTCAAAAAAATCGATAAATCTATCACGATTACCTGGTTTTATAACATAATTTCTCAATTCCAGCACACCAATTTTATAGTCTTCTTGCGGTTTATTGAGTTCTTCTTTCGTCTCATTTTGGGTTCGGGTAAAGTACATATACCAGTTCCACTCCCAGGTTTTACCCTGATCAGTTGAAAATGCCTGGCTCCATACTGGTTTTGCCTGATCAGTTGCATCCCAATTAAACTGGATCAGGATAGGTTTGCCGTTAAAAATATCCTTAGCAAAAAAATGCCCTACTTTATCTTCAAATGATCCTACTACGGGCATGTCCATCCTACCTGTATTGCTATCGGACCAATAAATACTCCAAAGCCTCGTTGCCGGATCAAATAACCGGACGGCCATTCCTTCTGCAGGCTTGCCATCCGTTGTCTTCATGAAGTGCTGTTCAAGATTGCCGATTCCCTGCAGAAGAGATTGCATGGTTTGTTTTCCATCGAATTCAATCCATTCACCAGAGTTAATTAAACGGGTCTTTAGTTTTTTGTGATGCACAAAATGCTCACCCAGCAAGAAGTCAAAATCGCTACATGAGGAGGTCGGCGACGCGGTAACTATAAGATCACCGGATTTGTTGAATTGAGTATTTGGCATTTTTGTAAGTGTTTGAACATTTGATACCTGGCTAAAGGCGTCGAAAGTTATCAAGATAAACGGTAATACAAGGGATAACATTTTGATAATTGCTGATTTAAAATATCTTGGCACTTCAAATGAAAGCATATCGTTTTTATTTTTTTACCGAGGTAAAATTAATGTCTAAATTTTGTATAAGATGGTTGCGAAATAGACAATTTACTGTGTTGATTTGGACAAATTGTTGTTGTACCTTTGTACAAAAAAAAGTTCAAGATGAAGCAAGTGACCATCCTCGTTCCGACAGGAAACATTAACCTAAGCAGCCTAATGGGGACGTTCGAGATTTTAACCGAAGCTGATGAGTATTGGCAAAAACTGGGAAACAGCCCCAGGATTGAGGTCCGTATAGCAGGTGACCTGGCAGAGTTGAAACAGGGTGCCCGCTTCTATTCGCTTCATCCCGTGGATCTCGGCGAAATCAAAAAACACGACCTGGTGATCATCCCTTCCGTTTCTGACCCCGGAGGTAATGATAGGCTGATTAACAACAACAAAGCACTGATTGAGTGGATGAGGGCGCAATACAAGAATGGTGCTGAAATTGCCAGTATTTGTACCGGCGCATTTTTGCTTGCTGCCACCGGATTGCTGGAGGGAAAGACCTGTTCCACGCACTGGCATGCCGAGAGCGATTTCAGGCGCCTGTTTCCAAACATTGACCTCCAAATCGATAAGCTGCTTATTGTAGAACAGGGGATATATACCAATGGTGGTGCATTCTCATTTTTGAATCTGGTATTGCTGTTAATAGAGAAATATTTTGACAGGCAAACCGCTATTTATTGCTCAAAAGTCTTTCAAATTGATTTCGACAGGACATCGCAGTCACCTTTTTCAATTTTTGAACCGCAAAAGAACCATGGTGACGAATTAATTTGCAAAGCACAAACCTATATGGAAGAAAATTTGAGTGAAAAAATTTCTTTTGAGGAATTGGCCTCAAAACTTGCGATTAGCAGGCGGAATTTTGACAGGCGTTTTATCAAAGCAACCGGCAATACGCCGGTTGAATATTTGCAGCGTGTTAAAGTGGAAGTTGCAAAAAGCACTTTAGAAAAAGGCAGGAAAAATATTTTTGAGATTATGGATGAAGTCGGG